>JACCDP010970446.1_pt1 | contig 43047 bp, 27 predicted proteins | sample 7445841 | NCBI WGS metagenome assembly JACCDP01 (sample SAMN15323441, study PRJNA562643) | freshwater metagenome | isolation source: river surface water | place: USA:Blue River Watershed | collected 2017-08-17
ATTTTTTGCCGTATACGAAGTTATATTTCTACTGCAAGAAAAAATCATAACAACATTTGGCAAGCTTTAGCCTCTGCCTTAAAAGGAAACCCTTTAATGTTTAATTTTTGTACTGAACAGTAACAAACTTTCTATATAAATGAAATTATTCCCCGCCTGCCTATGTACCAGTATGTGTGATGATGCTTCCTGCTAAAGCCTAATCGTGGTTTAAAATAACGCTGCCAGCTTCTTAGTTAAAGCATACCTGCTGTATTCCTCCACATGTTGGCTGTTGGTATAGAGTTGTTGATCATTAAACAAGGTATAAAAATGCATCAGGGTTTTCTTTATTTCCGCTTTGTTGTCCCACTCACAAGTTAAACCGGTATGGGTATATTTAATCACTGCCGCTGCATCTCCATCTTTGGGCCCAATGCATAAAATGGGCCTGCCAGAACCAATGTATTCAAATAATTTACCGGTTAGCATTTCTTTAGCATTGGGGTAATTATTAATGGATAACAACAACAAAGCCGCTTCTTTCTGAAACCTCGGTACTTCTGTATGATGCACATGAGCTACCTGCTCGTAATAGTTGCTTAATCCGTTTTTTTCTATAGATTGAATAATGGAAGGGTCTGTTTTTCCGATAAATTTTAAGAGCAGGTCATTTTTCAATCCGGGAACTTCTCTCATCAGCTCTGCCAGTGCCTCCCAAAACAAGGGATGATTTTGTTCTTTAGAAAACAATCCCAGGTAAACTAAGGAAAATTTTTCCGGCTGAGCTACCTGTTTATTTTCTATCTCCGTATCATAACCATTGGCAATGACTTTTATTTTATCCGAAATATTTTCCGGACTTACCAATGCCGATAAATTTTTTTTAAGGTTTTCTCCTACGGTGATGATAAGGTCTGCATTTAATAAAACTTCATTTTCCAGTTGGCGGTGTTTTTTAAAGGAAGCAGCAGATAGTTTTAAATTTTTTAAGTAATACACTCCCGTCCAGGGGTCTCTGAAGTCTGCCAGCCACTTAACTTTTAGTTCTTTTTTTAGTTGTAATCCAATTAAATGAAGGCTATGAGGCGTTCCGGTGGTAATGATTAACTCAATGTTGTTTTCCAATATGTAGTTCTTCAGGAAGCGCACGGAGGGTTTTACCCAAAACACCCGGGCATCAGGAATAAAAAAATTACCCCGTATATAAATGGCAATATCGGTGAGTAGTTGTGTTAGTTTTCCTTTGGGCTGTTCTCCTACAAAACCATGTCTAAAACTCTTGTTTTTATGTTGACCTGTAAATCTTTTATAAAAAGTATAGGGCTCCCAAATGGGCTTTTTAATAACAATGGCTTCTTTAGGAATATCTTTTTCTAAGGAAGGATCAATAATAGGGTATTCTCCGTTTTCTACTGTATAGATTACAGGTTGGTAGTTAAAAGCTGGAAGGTATTTTGCGAATTTCAACCACCTTTGCACTCCCGAACCTCCGCTGGGCGGCCAATAATAAGTTATAATGAGTACTTTTTTCACAATTCTACTGATGTGATTTTTGTTTTAATATTCCAATACGCCTGAACACTTTATTAATTTCTTCAATGATTTCCAGTTTAATATTGAGTAGTGAAAATAATAACAGGCTAAGTCCGCTTCCCAGCAAAGCTTTCAGGAAAGGGTTCACATATAATCCAAGTAACAGTATACAGGCTAAGCACAAAAGTACGCAGCATAATATATAGCCGGTTTGTTTGGTAAAAGGGCTCAGGTGAAAGGAGTGAAGGATATAGAAGAATTTCATGAGGTTAAAAAGTATTAATGAAATCATGATCGAAAAAGCGGCTCCGCTTAAGCCCCAAAGGGGAACAAATAAATAATGAAAGAGGATGGAAAGTAGAATTAAAATAAACAGAAACAGGGATGTTGCCAGGTATTTGGGAGAAAACATAATAATGGAGCTGTTTACGCCGGTTAATAAATTAAATAAGGAAGAAAAGGAGATGATGTAAAACACTATTTTTCCCGAACTATAAGAGTCAGGTAGTAACTGAAAAATAAAATCTATTCCCGACCACAGCAGGCATACAATAACTGAACCGGCAAAAAATAAATAGCGACTGCTCATTTCATAAATCTTTCCCAATTCTGTATAATTTTGATGATGCCAGGCCTGTGCTATTTTAGGTTGGGCAATACGTTCAAGGCTGTTAAATGGAATTTCAATGATGATGCAAATCATGGCGGCAGTTGCATAAATACCAACCGCATGTTCTCCCAGAAAATGCCCCAGCAGCAATTGGTCAATATACTTTAAGCCCAATGATGCAAAGGCGGTTAAAGCCATTAGCAAGCCAAAAAGGAGCAGTTGACGGTTAAAGATGGTTTTAAATACAGGCCAGTTTACCTTTAGGCTAATGGCTTTGAGTCGATAGAGGTAGGCAAGAAGTAAAATAAGCTGCAAACTAAAAATTCCTAAATAGGCACTCACCAGAAGGTCTTTACTGATCCACTCCAGGTGATAAATAACCACTAACAACAGCTGCCCGGCTCTTACAAATACATCCGTTAAAAAAACCAGAAAACTGGTTTTAAGTAAAGAGGCAGAATAAGCAGTATATACAGAAATTAATGCCAGGGTATAGGCACTATACAAAGCCATCAGAAAGTAGTGAACGAAGTCAGGTGATTTTTCGAAATAACGCTGGAACAATTGCTGATTGAAATAAAAGATCAATAGCAACAGCGTAGAGGTGAAAGAAACACACAGGAAGATAACAAAGAAGGCCCCGTTGTTTCCGTTTTCTTTGTTGGCAAATTTTGAAAAATAGCGCATGATGACGCTGTTTAAGCCAAAGGGTAAAAAGGTAGATACCAGTGATGAAAAAGAAAAAAGCAGCCTGAGTAATCCAATATCTTGCGGGGAGATTAAATTGGGTTGAAGGTAGATGTTTAAAAAACCAAGCCCAGCCCCGGTGTAGCTTAATATGCTGTTGATGATGCTTTGCTTTTTTATTTCTCCCAAGATGATTACTTTTAGGTAATGTACAAATTTAGTTAAAAAACCAAGCCTTTTTTATGGAACAGCACAAACCTTCAGTAAGGGTATTTTTGGTTTCATCCCAAATTAGCTGCCTCTTTGCGCTGATGTATGTGAAAGACCAGGCACTGAATGATTGTAAAGATGTTGTAATTATAGATGAAGGTAAACAAAAACGACTCATGGCTGATGCCATGCTGGAGTTACTACAGTTGCATTCCTGGTACAACATCCTGGATTTTTCGAAAACCCGGGAAGAAAAACAGGTACAATTAGAAGGCCAATGGAAGCGCTTAACCCGCAAATACAGGAATAAAAAATGGGTGAGGCCGTTTTACCGCTTTGCCCTGAATATGTTCAAGGACAGGCAAAGCCTCAGGCAGAAAAAGGCTTTGCTTCAGCAATTAAACTTACCTGCTTATACTGCACCTACAGAAATTTTCCTGCTTACAGAAACTGCACTAAACAAGGCGCTACACTTAGTGTTTCCTCAGGCCGGAATAAATTATATAGAACACGGACTTAGTGATTACATGCACCTGCAGCGTGGAGAATTAGCGGGGAATTTTTATTGCCTGTTTCATGAAGAGTTTGAGCTTCAGTTAAAGAAAAAAAGTAATATTAACAAGTTACACGTATTGCCCATCTACCGGCAGGAAATTTTTTACGAACTGGTTTCGCAACAATTGAAAAAATTAGGTTATAGTAAACAGCTGGAAGAGTTAATACCTGAAGGTAAGACAGCTCATTTGCTATTGCTGCAAAATTTCGAGCATCATGGTGTTGATCCGGCTATTCATGTTGATTTTTTAAACAAGGTGCTTAATTATACTGGTGCTAATGATGAGGAAATACTTTTGATAAAATTGCATCCCCTTCAATTACCCGGTGTTGTGCGGCAACTGGAGACTTTCCTGAAAGAGAAGAAAGTGAGCTACAAAATTTTACAGGAAGAATATTTTCAGTTTACCGGGGTAGAAACCTTGTTTTACTTATGGCGAAAACGCATAACCAAAGTTTTTACCATATACTCTTCGGGTGTTTTTTATCTTTCTAAATTGTATCCCGAATCGCATATAGAATATTTTTACATGAAGGATTTGATACGAGGCTATATGCATGGTTTTGCGCCGGATGTAAGGCTATGGCTCAATACCAGCCTGGAACAGATGGATAGTGTTTTTGCAGCGAATTGCAGAAATTTATAGGTACTAAATTAGGATTGAAAGTGTTTAACCCAGTAATTGAGTACTGCAATACGCCATACTAAGTTGGCGTTTTTATTATCCCCTCGCTTAAAACCATCCATCACTTTTTTCACTTTTTGCTGATCCAGAAAATCAATATGGCTAAAGCTATCTTCCAGCAAGTGCTTCAGCGAACCCCTCAGCCATTTTACCTCTCCCGGAGTTACAAAACCCCGCTTGTCTTTACGGTGATATATTTTTTCTGGCAGGTATGGTTTCATCGCTTCTTTAAGTATAAACTTGGTTGAGGCTCCTTTGATTTTATCGGAGTTGTTTAGACTAAAGGCATATTCTACCAAACGGTGGTCTAAAAAGGGAACCCTTGATTCAATGGAATAAGCCATAGAATTCCTGTCTTCATAATGAAGCAGGGTAGGCAGGCTGGAGTTGAAGCAGAGTTGATAAAGAAAAGCATTGAGTTTATTGTTGCCTTTATTCTCTAAATGCAGAGAATTTTTAATGGAATGGGTTTCGTCCGCCATCACAAAAGGAAAGTAATGCTTGTACTCAAAATTATACAGGGATGACTCCCGTTTTAATCCGGATAAAACACTTTTTATCAGTACGTCCAGGGATTTACCCGAACTGTACTGCTGATCTTTTCGTAAAGCAGAAAATTCCCTGAATAAGCCGATAAATTTTCCTTTTTGCAGGAGGTCGGCAAAATGCCGGTAAAAAGAATGCATATAACCACCGAGGTAATCATCGGCACCCTGCCCGCTCAACACTACTTTGATGTTGTTTTCGGCAATTAACTTCATTACAAAATACTGAGATAGAAAGGAAGAGCCGGCAGCAGGTACATCACAGTGATATAAGGCCCGGTGAAAATGTTCCTGCACATCCTTGTCGGATGGTTTAAAATAACGGGCATCTATCTGTTTCCTGTACTTCAATACTACTTCTTCTATAAACGGCCGCTCATCCACATCATTTTCCCCATCGTAGTATATGGAAAAGGTTTGCAGGTTCAGGGATGGATTGCTGCTTAAGGTATAGGAAACAATAGACGAGCTGTCTATGCCGCCGCTTAAGGAAGCTGCAACAGGTACATCACTGCGTAAATGTAGTTGGATACTGTTGGAAAAAAGTTCTTTAAAGTGCGTTGTTTTCTCCTTTATATTACCGGAGGCATGTTGGTTAAAATCAAGTTCCCAATATTTTTCAATGGTTACTTTGTCATTTTTTAGTATCAGGTTATGCGCAGCAGGTAAGCTTTTTATGGCAGTAAAATAGGTTTCGTCTGCCAGACAAATCCAGCCTAATTGCAAGCCTCTGGAAACCTGAGCCAGGTTAAGGTTATTTTGGAAGCCCGGAGTTTTTTTAAGCGGTTTATATTCAGAAGCAAAATAAAACTGACCTTCGGCAGGCCTGGTATAATAAAAAGGTTTTATCCCAAATCTGTCGCGGGAACAGAAGAGGGTTTTAGTAGTTTCATCCCAGATCACAAAAGCCCACATCCCCATAAATTTTTTAACACAATCACTACCCCAGGCCGCGTATGCCTGAAGAATAACTTCTGTGTCAGAATTTGTTTTGAAAGTATATCCTAAGGCAACGAGGTCTTTTTTTAGTTCCAGGTAATTGTATATTTCACCATTAAAGGTAAGGTGAAGGTGTCCGGCAGACATAGGCTGGTTGGCCTCTTTGCTTAAATCAATAATACTTAAACGGTTATGCCCCAGAAAAGCAGGAGAAAAGGCTCCTGTACCGGTAAAATCAGGTCCACGGTGCGCCGTAGTATTCAGCATGTTTTGCAGCAGCACTAATGCTTCCTGGTTATTGATGCCGATATGATAAAAGCCTGCAATTCCACACATAGTGTTAAACCCAATTAGGTGATTGAATGTATTAGCTGTAAAGCCGTTTTACAGGACTTGTAATTTTTTTTGTTGACGAATGGTAAGCACTATTCCTGCTACAACCGCCAGTATAGTAAATATAGAACCAAAAAGTGAAATCCGCTCGCCGGTGTAATACACCTGCGGTTCAAATTTAAATTCAATCTTATGTTTACCAGCAGGTATTTTCATTCCTCTTAAAACATAGTTTACTCCGAAGTGGTTTGTCAATTGCCCGTCAACGTATGCATTCCAGCCCTTAGGGTAATAAATTTCAGAGAAAACAGCTACCCCGGCTACTGCGCTTTCCGACTCATAGACTAAATGATTAGGCTTGTAGCTGAGCATGTTTATACGGGCATTTGTAGTTGGTTGTAGAGTAAGCCCTTGTAAATCCTGCTCAAATTTTTTGTTTACTATAGCTGTGTGTAAAGGGTTCTCGTTGTATAAAGCATTTATTTCTTCATCAGCACTGTTCACGAATTTGATGTTGTTCACCATCCAGGCATGGCCATTGCTGGCAAGGTTAACAATGGGAGGAGCCTCTTCATTATAAATAATGTATTTGGTATTCAGCATGTTTAAAATTTTCAGGGAAGGCATGAAAGCCTGTAAGCTGGAATCAGATACACCTTTTGAGTTTAGAAAACGGATAAGCGCATCGTATTCACGGTCAATATGAAAATCCACCAGTTCCTGATACCGCTTCAGCTTAGCCCCGTGATAGCCTCCTATAGATTTATGATAGTAAGAGGTAGAGGCATCATTAAAGGGATTGCCTAATTTCAACACCCGGTAGTCGGGAGAAGTGTCGGCTAAAATAAATTCATCTGCTTTACTGGGACTGAAAGCTGATTGATTCTGGCCTTTGCTGACATAGTTTTCTTTGTTCAGGTACCTCGAAGCAACATCCCACATATCAAACAACACAATTGCACCAAGGGCAGCAAGGAGTATGTTTTTACTCAGTTTTTGTTTCAGGTAAAGCCAGATTAATCCTGCCGCTAATAATATAAGCACAAAGCTCCTCCAGGCATCTGAAGTAAAGATGGCCTTACGTGCAATAGCCGTTTGTTCTATTAAAGGTGCATAGGCGTTTTGTATTTCTTCAATACTTACTTTGGGGTTCTGTTGTTTTACCTGATTGACAATTTCGTTTAATTCGTTTTCTCTTTCAAAACTATTAAACAGGGTGGGCATAAGCAGACATAACAACACAAAACCACCTACTACCGAAAAGGCGATGATGAGACTTTTTTCAATGCTCACTTCTTTTTTCAGGAAGGGTAAACGTACGGTTTCTGAAAGTGATTTTACCTGTATAATGAGTTTTTCTAAAGCTAAAACGGCTAAGAGCGGTATGGTTAATTCAGCAATAACCAGCATCATGGAAACGGCCCTGAATTTATTGTAGCCGGGGAAGTAGTCGAAAAAGATATTGCTGAGCCACATAAAGTTTTTCCCCCAGGCTAAGGTGATGCTTAGTAAAGTGCCAATAAACAATGTCCACTTCAGTGGGGTATCCAGAATAAGCAAAGCCAGGAAAGCCAGAAAGATCATGATGGCACCCGCATAAACAGGACCGGAGGTAAAAGGCTGGTCGCCAAAATAAGATTGCATGCTTTGCACCTGATCCCTCATTTGGGGATCTACTTTTTTAGCCGCATTTTTATTGGTTTTGGAAATGGCTTCAGAAGCACCACCTTTAAAATTAGGGATGAGCAGGGTAAAGGTTTCACTTTTTCCATAACTCCATTGGGTGGCATAATTTTTATCGAGTCCGGAGGTAACAATGTCATTGTTTGTTTCTTTATTGGCTTTCTGGGTAAGTTCAGTTTTACCCCGGGTAGAGAATTTTCCGTATTCGTAAGTGGCCCACAGGTTGGTGATATTGGGTAATAATCCTAAAATAGCTGCCATCAACAGCACAACAGAAGAATAGATCAGGTTTTTGATTGTTTTATTACGCAAAGCAATTACGCCTTCAACCATAAACAGAATGAGCAAAAGCATAAACAGGTAATAGGTAATCTGAAGGTGGTTGGCGTTTAATTCTAAAGCGGTAAACAAAGCGGTTAAAGAAGCTCCCAGTAATTTATTCTCACTGCGCAAGGTAAGAATTACAGATCCTAACAGTGGCGCAATATAGCCAATAGCATGTGCTTTGGAAGCATGGCCGGCTTCGATGATGATGAAAAAATAAGAAGAAAAACCATAAGCTATAGCACCGATAATGGCTAACCAGGGATTTACCCGCAGGCACATAAGCAAGATGTAGAAGCCTATAAAATAGAGGAATACCATACCTCCCGGGTAGGGCAAGTTAAGCAGGAAGGCTTTATCGACATAACGAATCAGGTTGGAAGGATAGTAAACAGAGATTTGGTAAGCGGGCATGCCACCAAATACTGAATTGGTCCACAAGGGTTCTTCACCCGGATGATCTTTCCGGAAATCACTGATTTCTTTACTTACACCATTAAAATTAATAATATCGCCCTGTCTGATTTCTTTTCCCTTAAAAAAAACCGGATTAAAGTAAATGACGATAATGATTAAGAAGCTGACTATAGCAATGAGATGAGGGAATAATTTTTTAAAATTCATAAGGTTTATTTTATTTCTTCGAAATCTACATACTCTCCTTCGTCTTTGTTTTTTGATTTGGCAGGGCTTGTAGAGGAAGTGTGAATGTTTACTTTTCCTTCCTGGGAATTATGGTAATGATGATGCTCTTCCTTTTTGGTAAACACATAGGTTTTATTATTCCTGAAACTGGAATAAATTCTATGAACCAGCCAAACAACAATGATGGTAAAAATAATATCTCTTCCCATTTATTTTACTTTAAAGGCCACAAAAAAATAATTATTGGTGGCAGCAATCATTTCAAAATCAATATAATATGAGCGTTTAAAATCCATAAAAGCCAGAAATTCGTGTTGGGGAACTGCGAATTCATCAAATATAACAATATCTTCTTTTTTAAGAAAGGGCGCAATACTACTCAACACATAAAGGGTAGAAGAATAGAGGTCTGCGTCCAGGTGAATGATTTTCCGGTTTTCGCTTTTAAACTGTTGAAGAAAGCCCGGTAAGCATTGCTGAAATAAGCCCTGATGAAACTTTACCCGCTGGTCGTCGATTTCCGGAGGTTTATTGTTATTGCTCATGGATCCGGCTTTAAATCCTCCCCAATCTTCGGGCAAGCCTGTAAAGGTATCAAAACCATTAAAGCGTGAGTCAGGGTGTTGATTGGCCTTTACCCACCATTTAAAAGATAACCCTGCAGCAACGCCAAATTCTATGTAGTCGATGGCACCATCGAGTTTTTCTTCTTTCAGCAGAAATTCATATAAGGTGTAGCGTTTGGAATAGTCCCAGTCTGTAGAATAAAAATCGTTTAGTTTACAGGGTGCTTGTTGTTTTCTCCACTTGGAAATACGGGAAAGGTAAATAATGTTTAACAGCGCATGGCTAAAAGGCTCAACAAAAACATGGAGGTTGAAGCGGATGAAGCTGGCTTTGAATTTTCGGATAAAAAATAAATTTTTCATATACAGTTAGAAAATGAGTATTCCTGGCGATCATCCACCGCTATCGGAATTTTAAGAAATAACAATAGTTAAGAACGTAAACGACTAATAAATATTATCTACTCAGGTACAGATTTCTTTCGCTATACACCCGCTGAAAATACTCATCCTGTAAGTTTTCGATAAAGTAAATGGCTTCTCCGGTTGATTTCATTTCAGGGCCTAATTCTTTCTGTATCTCCGGGAATTTCTCATAACTAAAAACAGGTATTTTAATGGCGAAGCCTTTCATGTAAGGGTTAAATTGAAAATCCTTCACTTTCTTTTCCCTTAACATAATTTTTGTGGCATAGTTTACATAGGGTTCATTATATGCTTTGGCAATAAAGGGAACGGTACGGGAGGCTCTGGGGTTAGCTTCAATCACATAAACCACTCCATCTTTTACGGCAAATTGTATGTTAATGAGTCCGACAGTATTCAGGGCCAGGGCAATTTTTTTGGTATGGGCCTCAATTTGTTTCATCACCTCTTCTTTCAAATCAAAAGGAGGTAAAACAGCATAGCTGTCTCCGCTGTGTATTCCGGCAGGTTCTATGTGTTCCATAATTCCAATGATGTACACGTTTTCACCGTCACAAATAGCGTCGGCTTCAGCTTCAATGGCTCCCGAAAGAAAATGATCCAGCAGCACCTTGTTGCCAGGAATATCGTGGAGTAGTTTAACCACATGCTGTTCCAGCTCTTCTTCATTGATAACAATTTTCATGCTTTGTCCACCCAACACATAAGATGGCCTCACCAGCAAAGGAAAGCCCAATTCCCTGGAAAGCTCTATCGCTTCTTCCGCGTCTTCAATTACACCAAATTTTGGGTAAGGAATATTATTGGCCTTCAGCAGGGTAGAGAAGCTGCCACGGTCTTCTGCCAAATCCAATGATTTAAAATCGGTACCAATGATTTTAATTCCGTATTTATCTAATTTTTCAGCCAGTTTCAGGGCCGTTTGACCGCCCAGCTGAACAATTACTCCTTCGGGCTTTTCAAACAAAATGATGTCGTAAATATGTTCCCAGAAAACCGGTTCAAAGTAAAGTTTATCAGCCGTACTAAAATCTGTACTTACAGTTTCCGGATTACAATTGATCATGATGGTTTCATAACCACATTCTTTGGCGGCAAGCACCCCGTGAACGCAACTATAATCAAACTCAATACCTTGCCCAATGCGGTTAGGGCCGCTGCCTAAAATAACCACTTTCTTTTTGCTGCTGCGTATACTTTCATTTTCTTCTTCAAAAGTGGAGTAATAGTAAGGGGTTTGTGCTTCAAATTCAGCGGCGCAGGTGTCAACCATTTTAAACACCCGGTTAATGTTTAAGGATGTTCTTTTTTTGTAGACCTCACTTTCTAAACAACCCAATAAATGGGCGATTTGCCGGTCAGCATATCCTTTTTGTTTGGCCTCATACAATAAATCTTTAGGGATATTGTTCAGGTCATATTTTTCTATTTCACGTTCAATGGCAATGAGTTCTTCTATTTGCTGAAGGAACCAGCCATCGATACGGGTAAGTTTTTGAATGGTTTTTATGGCTATGCCGAGCTTCATGGCATCGTATATCATAAAGAGCCTGTTCCAGCTGGGGCGTTCCAGGGCACGAAGTAATTCTTCCTGATTGCTGATTTCTTTACCATCGGCTCCTAATCCGTTTCTTTTTATTTCAAGGCTCTGACAAGCTTTTTGTAAGGCTTCCTGAAAGCTACGCCCAATAGCCATCACCTCTCCAACAGACTTCATCTGGAAGCCCAATTCCCGGTTACAACCCTTAAACTTATCAAAATTCCAGCGTGGAATTTTTACTATAACATAGTCTAAGGTAGGTTCAAAATAAGCAGAGGTAGATTTGGTGATCTGGTTAATAAGTTCATCTAAAGTAAAGCCTATAGCCAGTTTGCTGGCAATTTTAGCTATGGGGTAACCTGTAGCTTTGGAGGCCAGGGCAGATGAACGGGATACACGTGGATTGATTTCGATAGCAATGATATCTTCACTGTCATCTGGATTAACGGCAAATTGTACGTTACAGCCGCCAGAGAAGTTACCGATACTGCGCATCATTTTGATAGCCATGGTACGCATTTTCTGATAGGTGCTGTCACTCAATGTCATGGCAGGGGCAACAGTAATGCTGTCTCCGGTATGAACGCCCATGGGGTCGAAGTTTTCAATGGAGCAAATAATAGCAACATTATCGTTTTTATCCCGCAATAACTCCAGCTCAAATTCTTTCCAGCCCAATACGGCTTTGTCAATCAATACTTCATGAATAGGGGAGGTTTGAAGCCCGCGGTTAAGAAGGGTATCAAAATCTTCTTTATGGTAGACCACACTTCCGCCGCTACCACCCAGTGTAAAGGAGGGCCGGATAACCACCGGAAACCCAAAATCCTGTGCAATGGATTTTCCTTCTAAAAAGGATTTAGCAATTTTGCTGGGAGCCATGCCAATTCCAATCTCATTCATGCGTATGCGGAATAAATCCCTGTCTTCAGTTACCTTAATGGCTTCTGTATCTACTCCAATCATCCTCACACCATATTTTTTCCAAACGCCCTGCTCTTCACATTTCATGGCTAAGTTCAGGGCTGTTTGCCCGCCCATGGTAGGCAGCACGGCATCAATTTTCTGTTCCTCCAGTATTTTAATGATCGATTTCACTTCTAAGGGCAACAGGTAAATATGGTCTGCCGTAACCTTATCCGTCATGATAGTGGCAGGATTTGAGTTAATGAGGGTTACTGTAATTCCTTCTTCTTTCAGGCTACGGGCAGATTGGGAACCGGAATAATCAAACTCACAAGCTTGTCCTATAATGATAGGGCCGCTACCTATTATCAGTACGGACTTAATGGATGGGTCTTTTGGCATGTTGATCTATAAAAAATAAAAAGCTGTGCAAAAATAAGGCTTTTGCAATGAATTTAAGGTATTGTCAATATTTTCTTAAATAAATTGCGGGAATACCTATATTTGTAAAGGCAGTTTTTTATATCCCAAAGGCCATAAAATAGCAGGTCATCTATGCAATTATTTGTCTTTTTAGTATTGACAATTTTACTTAAGTTCGCTTAAAGAATTGCTGTTTTTGAAAAAGGCCAGTTACATATTGTTATTCCCCATCTCGCAATTATATGGCCTGCTTACCAGCTTCAGGAATGTATTATTTAACGAAAACATTTTTAAATCTAAGTATTTTGAAGGGGTAAAAACCATTAGTGTTGGCAACCTCTGTGCCGGAGGTACCGGAAAAACCCCACATATAGAATACCTGATTGCGCTCCTCAAAGATAAATATACGGTAGCCACCCTGAGCAGAGGCTATAAACGTAAAACAAATAAATTCCTTTTGGCCGATCAGCAATCTACCGTTTTTGAAATTGGTGATGAACCCTTGCAATTTAAATCAAAAAACCCGGATTTAATGGTGGCAGTAGACGGCAGTCGGGTAAGAGGAGTGAATCAATTAATGGCTTTACAGGAACCACCAGAGGTTATTTTGCTGGATGATGCCTTTCAGCATCGCTGGATTAAGCCAGGTTTAAGCATACTGTTGACAGATTTTAAAAACCTGTATGTCCATGATACTTTTTTACCTTCCGGATACCTGAGGGAATCAAAGAAAGGGGCACAGCGGGCAGATATTATTATCGTGACCAGAACTCCTGAATACGCTTCGGGTATTGAAATGCGCGGAATTATCAAAGACCTTGAATTAAGGGCACACCAAAGCATTTATTTCTCTTATTTAAAGTACAGCGATCTTTACAGTTTTTTTGATCAGTCGAAAAAAATAGTGGCGCCCAAAGACCTGTTTAAATACCATGTGTTGGTGCTCACCGGTATTGCCAATGATGAAGCCATGCTTACCTACGTAAAGGAATATGCAGATCTGGTTTCGCATATCCGGTTTAAAGATCATCACGAATTTACAAATGAAGATGCAGATGATATCAGGAAACAGTTTGAAGAAATTTCCTCAGAACATAAAATCATCATTACTACCGAGAAGGACGCTATGCGCTTAAAAAAGCTTAACCTAAAACCGGCATGGGAAGGAATACCCTTGTATGTTTTACCTATTGAAGTAGATTTCAAGGCCAAAACAGAGGAGTTTAATGCCGAAATTTTTAAGTACCTCCATTCGAATAAAATTTCGCATAAAAAGTATATGTAGTTATTTCTTTTGGATACAAACATAACCCAATGGTAAACCCTCAGTATAGTAAATTAAACTGACAACACTTCTCTGTACATGTATAACAAAAGAATGAAAATTTGATAGATATGAAATAACCATGTTCCGCCGAAACACAAACACAAATGAGTGCAAATGTGTAACACCCATTTGAGTCAGGTCTTGGGAAGACTGGGTATTCCATGCTTAGGCAGGCTCAGCACAAGAATGACAATTAACCAAACAAATTATCTACACATGAAAATAAGTATAACAAGAATGGTAGTTTTTTTATTACCATTTGTGTTTTATAGTTGTTCAACGATAAGATACAAAAAACAAGGATTTGTTTCTGGTAAAGATTTTTTTAAAGAAATACCTTTTACTTATTTTAAGGAATTTATCATTGTTCCGGTTAAAATTGAAAACAAGGAATACAACTTTTTGTTCGATACAGGCGCTGAATTGAATATAATTGACCCTAAAGTTGCAAATGAATTAAATTTGAAATTGTTGAAAAAAAGTACCATTACAAGTGACAAAGAATCTGAAAAAAATATTTCGATGGTTGAGCTAAAAAACATAAACATTGGGGGAATTAATTTTCAGGAATCTGTTGGAATGATATGGGATTTGTCAAATTTCACTAAACTCATCGGCTGCATTAGAATTGACGGAATTATCGGAAATAATTTAATGAGAAAAGTAAATTGGCAAATTAATTACGAGAATAGAACATTGCAGCTATCTGATAAAATGGAGGGCTTTAAAATTTCCAATAAGGCAAAAAAAATATCAATGAATGCAGGAGATTATGGTAATATTTTTTTCAATATTAATATACGGGATAAAATTAAAAAATTCACGTTCGACACTGGATATAATGGATTTATGCAAACAGGGGACCCAACAGTTTTAGAAAATGAAACCTATTTTACACTAATAGGTTTAACAGGCGCAAATTTTAATGGGAAAAAAAGCGGGGAAATCCATTACAGCAAGGTGGAAAAATTTTGCATAAATGGAGTGGAATTTAAAAGCCCTTCTCTGCTTCATGTTAAACCCAGCAATTCTTCTATTTTAGGTAATCAGTTTTATGAAAATTTTATACTAACAATTGATTGGAAGAATGACTTACTTTATTTGGATCCACAAAAAGAAATTGAATTAAGTGAACCAAAAATTTTCGAAGTGAATATTTCTGCAGATTATGGGAAAAACGAAATATTAGTTGGAAATGTCTACAAAGGGAGTGAGTTTTTTAATCAAATAAAACCTCATTCTAAAGTGCTTTACATAAATGAGTTTAAAGTTAATTCATTCAAAGGAAATGAACTGTGTGAATTTATGGAAAAGGAATGGGTTGAATTAAAGAAATTAGATGAGCTTATTCTTACAATTGAATCTGAATTAAATACGCAGAAAATTAGTGTTAAAAAAATAAAAAACCCCCTGGTAGCAAGAGTTTTTGAGGGAGATATAGTTAATGAGTTTCCTCAATCTTCATCATAGATTACCGGCCAGTACCTACGGGCATTCATTTGTAGAATTTTTTTTTACAGAGAGGATGAGCAGTTTAGGAAGGCAGGTTGATATAATTCAAATAAAAACGGTTGCTGGTGTACCAGCAACCGTTTTAAAGGGTTTAAAAATTGGATTACCTAAATTATTATTATTTAGCAATAACAACTTTATCTTTTAAAATACCTTTATCAGTTCTTACAACAACGCTGTAAACTCCTGATTCAAAGGAAGCAGTATTAATGATGATTTCCTGGCTGCCAGCAGCTACTTTAGAACCATTTAATTGATAAACTAATTTACCAGACAGGTCAAAAATAGAGATATCAACAGTTGAAGAGTTTTCTAATTTAATCCCCACTACAGCAAAGTCAACAGCCGGACTTGGATAAACACCAATTTGGTTATTGTTTTTGAATTCAACTACTCCTACATCAGATCTGGCAGAAGCCGACTGAAGAATATCCTGGGTAATTTTATCCTGAACAAATACAACATACTCATAAACAAATGGAGTAGCAGTCCAGAAATCGTATGAGTTTTGTGCAGGTGTAGTTACAATAGTAGCATTATGAGTAAAGTTAGCTGTATTGTTAGTTCCGTCAACAGTAGTAATATCAGTACCTCCTGAAGTAGGGAACATTTTACGCATTACGTGGTAGTAATTTTTTTGAGAAGTAGTTGCACCTGGGTTTACGTAAAAATTTTGTAATAATACCTGGTGAATGACTAATCTTCCTGCATCAGCAACGCTTACATAAGGAGTAACTGTGCAAGAACCTGTTACATTTGTTCCATTATTGGTTAAAGTTGCAGTAATGTCAGCATAAGCAGGTTCGTTTTTACCTTTATCCAGGTCAGCTTGTGTATGGCCGGCCATTTCTTTGGCATTCATTAAAGAGGTAGGTGCAGCATTCACTTTGTAAAAATTAACACGGTCGCGGCTATCGGCATTATAACTGGCATCATTTCCTGGTGCAGGCCAGTTTACCTGATTTTTAATTACGTTAAGTCTGCCTCCGGTGTTTGGGTTATTGCCATTTACCAGTGGGTCAAAGTTTGCATTTAATGTAGCGCATGGGCCACAGGTTGAAGAAGTAAATTCTTCCAATAAAGCATTTCTGGCTACAGATTTAGAAGCTACATAAACCACTGCTTTAGCAGTATCATTGCTGTTATTGGTTTCATTAGTACCATTTACTTTACTTACCCATACTTTTATAGCGTTTCTTCCTTGTGACAGGGTAGCATTGGTAGTGAATGAAAAAGCTTTTTCAGTATAATAATTTAAACTAGGACTAAAAGTAAATGTTTGAGTAACAGGAGTGCCTCCGTTAACACTGTAATTAATTACTGCATCTGCAGCAGGCGTAATACCCAGATTAGCGAATACCCCTGCAATAGTTTGTGAGGTACCGGTACTATAGGTGGTTAAACCTGTTATACTTTTAACTGAACCATCAAGGGTGGGTGGTGTTAACACAGCTATATTGTCCAGACCCAGTAAAAATTTATCGTTTGAATTATTAATGAAAGCAATATGCACATCTTTTCCGGCATAAGCACTTAAATCAATCCCTCTGGTTGTCCATACATCCTCTTCGGCCGCAACAGTTAACAAGGTAGTTGTAAAGCTGGCTACAGCAGTGTCTGTGATAGAAATTTTAACCAAATAACCATCTTTAAATCCAGGATCCCCGGCAATAGCATCCCATTTCATTGCTGCTCCGGCAGGAACATTAAATTTAGGAGTGATTAACCAATCATCAGAAATACCAGTTGGATTGTACCAGGAAGTACTCACCACATATTGAACGTGGCTCGTCATATCAGGGAATGCAGCAACTTTAGAAGTAACCCAGGCATTAGTACCAAAATTCAAGACATTAAGATTTGTAACCACAGTTTTAGCGTCACGGTTTTTTTGAAACCAGCCTGTCGGTAAAGCAGGTGCTGTGGGAGAATCGAAATTCTCAGACCAGGTTTGCGCAGAAGCCACCCCGGAGGTTAAGAGGGCCAGAATGAGTAAGTGTTTTTTCATAGGTTTATAGTTCAATTATATTTAGTTTAGTTAAGGCAAATGTAGAAGAAAATATAAACCAGCTCAGATAAAATGATTAAATTATTATCATTCGCGTCAGAAACGTTTCAGTAAACTGTCTTATTTTTAATTCATACCCCGGAATTAATACCGTTCAGGTGTTAATATATCATCAATAGCAGGTTAAAGCACTAGTTTGTGTTTCAAATAATTGTATTTTAAGTCGATTAATTAATGACTATTTATGGCTGCTTTATTGGGATGGGTAGGAGGAAATATTAAGCAATAAACAGTATTAAAATTTAATTAACAATTAAAATCAAGCACATAAATTTTAGCAAAAACTTGATTTGGTAATACCATTGCCCAATTAAAATGAATTATGAAAAATAGACTAAATCCTTATAGAAGAACTATTTGGACTGTGATTGTAGCACTATATTAGTGCCTGGGCAGACTTATTAAATTATAGTATATTTGCGCAATTACATATCATGTACAGAGCGTATTTAGGAAAAATTAGACTATACTTATTATTCTTGTCTTTTACCTCGGCAACGGCTCAGCAAAATCCTGTATGGACTATGCACCGAAGCCATTTGTTTATGGTAAACCCAGCCCTTGCCGGAACAAAAAAAACCATTGACGTGAGAACTTCATACCGCCAGCAATGGCTGGGTTTTGAAGGTGCCCCGCAAACTTCCACTTTTAGTTTACATTCCCGCTTCCTGAATGGAACAATGGGAGCAGGAGGTTTTATTTATAATGATAAACTCGGCCCTTTAACCTATACGGCCGCTGCTCTTGCTTTAGCCTATCACCTGCGTTTTGCAGATACCGAGTTGTCTTTTGGTTTTAATGGCTCCTATAACGCACTATCACTAAACTCATCAAAAATTACACTGCATAATTCTCAGGATCCGCTGGCGACAAATTCAGTGGCCTATGGGCAGTCTTCAACAGCTAATACCGCTGCCGGAATTCTTTTCTACAATGATCGTTTTTACCTGGGTGCCTCAGCCAATAACCTGTTGGGAAGTTCTTTTAAATTCCGGGGATCAGGAGAAAAATCTAATGCCCGCCTTAAAACAGTTGCACATTATTCCCTGAATGTTGGCTATAACTGGTCTGCTGACCCAAAAGTTATTTTTGAAAACAGTGTTTTGGCTCATTTGGTGGTGGGTTCTCCCATTCTTTTTGATTATAATTTAAGAATACACTACCGTCATTCTTTTTTTATTGGAGCAGGAATCAGGTTAAAAAATGCCATCATAGCACAAACAGGGTTTTCCATCAATCAGGGATTTCAGATTGCTTATGCCTATGATTTTGGAATTAATTCGTTTACTGCATATAAAAATACCGGAAGTCATGAGATAAAGTTAGTGTTTGTGTATGATAAGGATCAACACAAAAGACACGGTAACAGCAATCAGTTTGCCAGACAGAAATACCAAAACCTGCTGTAGGCAGTGCTAATGGAGAATAACACACCCGGGGAGCAAAGCCTTTAACTCTTCCAGATGAGCCTGATCTATTGGATTTCCTCTTAAATCTAAGTGGGTGAGTTGTTTCAAATGACAAATGGTATCGGGCAACTTGTGCAAATGATTGTTTTTAAGTGAAAGGTGAATAAGTTTGGAACATTTATAAATATCTCTGGGCAGGGTGTTCAATTGGTTATTGTCTAATATCAATACCTCCAGGAAAGCACATTTGTTCAGGCTTTCCGGTATAGCTTGTATTTGATTAAAAGGAAGGGATAAAAATTTTAGCCCGGGTATTCTAAACAACAATTTAGGGCAACTATCCAGTATACAGCCTTCTATGCTAAGCTCTTGTAATGAAACAATTTTTTTTATTTCCGGACTAATACCCAATGTATCGTTGGTATAAGAAATACGCAAGGTTTTTAAACGATGAAGGCCTGTCAGTTGCTGGGGAATAGAGTCGATTTGCGAACCTAATAATTCCAGGTGCATAAGATTACCTAAATTACCAATGTTTTTAGGCCAGCCCTTAAACGGATTGTTTAAGGAGGTGAGGTAAACTAAGTTGGTTAATGAAGAAAAATGATCTGGCCATTTATTCAGGTTGTTAGAAGAGAGCAACAGTGCCTGAAGTTCGTGAAGCTGAGATATTTTATCAAACGCTTTTTGTTCAACCGTTTTATAACTCAAATCGAGCTTGTAAACATCTTTTTTTATCTTAAGCGCTTCCGATAATTCGGTATATACGGTAGAGCCAAACATTCCATACTTTTCGAAAGAATTTTGTGCTATGCTATTGCAGGCACAAAGTATGAACAAAAGAAGACAAACACGCATAATCCGTTCTTTACAACAAAGATGAGGGGCGTAATCTAAAAAATAAAGGCTGGTATTGGGTGTAAAATAAGTATATCGGTGTTTCAAATAGCTTTTAAGCAGTACTTTACTCAACGCATACAGGCAATTAGACTTACTTAAATAGTTCAGAGTATTCGTTGCTTTAGCCATTAAAACATAATCAGCAATGATAAATTTATACGGAATTAAAGCACAAATAAACTTTAGAACAATAAAAGTCCTAATTTTATACCGATATGTATAAAGTGCTGAATTTTTTCTGGAAAAACAGTATACCCCGTTGGTCAATACTTCTGATTGATACCCTGGTATGTGCTTTTTCCCTTACACTGGCTTTTTTCTTAAGGTTTAATTTTGCTTCCATCCCCCGTCATGAATTGCTGGTGCTGCCTAAAGCCTATTTAGTTGTATTAGTGGTACGTTTTATCAGTTTCTTTTTATCCAAAATATATAAGGGGGTAATACGCTACACCGGCTCAAAAGATGCTATTCGTATTTTATGGGTAGTAAGTTTAGGTTCAGGCTTCATCTTTTTGTTAAATCTTCTTCACCGCTTGGTTTTTCATGCGTATTTTATTCCACACTCAGTTATCATCATTGACCTGCTCTGCACACTCTTTATCATGATCAGCTCCAGGTTAGCCATTAAAGCCATTTATCATGAAGGGAAAAACCCTGAAAGAACCAAAACCAATATCATTATCTATGGAGCAGGTGAGTCAGGCATCATTACTAAAAGAACACTCGACCGCGATGCAGCCGTTAAGTATAAAGTAATTGGCTTTCTTGACGATGATACCAGGAAAAAGGGAAGAAGCCTGGAAGGTGTATTTATTTACCCTCCTGCCAGAATGGAAGAATTAATTACCGAACATCAGGTTGAAACAATTATTATATCCATCAACAATATTTCCGCTTCCCGAAAGAATGAAATCGTTGAAAAATGTCTGCAACTCCAGGTAAAATTACTGAGTGTTCCTCCGGTAAGCAGGTGGATCAACGGTGAATTAAGCGTTAATCAATTAAAAGGAATAAACATAGAACATCTCCTGGAACGTGATGCCATTCGACTCGATGTGGATTTAATTCAGGAACAAATTGAAGGTAAAACCGTTTTAGTGAGTGGAGCCGCGGGCTCAATTGGAAGTGAGCTGGCCAGACAAATTATTCGCTTTAAACCGGGCTTACTGGTGCTGCTGGACCAGGCCGAGAGCCCCCTCTACGAACTGGAAATGGAACTGAAAGATCAGCATGCTTCCCAGCGTTTCGAAGTAGTTATCGGAGACATCAGAAACGGAGAAAGAATGCAAAGGCTGTATAAGGTTTTTTCACCTCAATTGGTTTACCATGCTGCGGCTTACAAGCATGTTCCCATGATGGAAAGTAATCCTTCCGAATCCGTGTTAACCAATGTTCTCGGAACAAAAATATTAGCCGACCTGGCAGTTGCACATCAGGTAAGTAAATTTGTTTTTGTATCTACTGATAAAGCGGTAAACCCTACCAATGTAATGGGTGCCAGTAAACGCATTGCTGAATTGTATATTCAGGCTTTAGGAAAAACATCCACCACCCGATTTATCACCACCCGATTTGGAAACGTGCTGGGAAGTAACGGCTCCGTTATTCCCCGCTTCAGAAAACAATTGGAGGAAGGCGGCCCTATAACTGTTACACATCCCGAAATTACCCGTTATTTTATGACAATTCATGAGGCTTGCCAATTAGTGCTGGAAGCAGGCTGTATGGGAAACGGAGGAGAGGTATTTGTTTTTGATATGGGCAAGAGCGTTAAAATTATTGACCTCGCCCGTAAAATGATCCGCCTTTCCGGATTGCAGGAAGGAAAGGATATAAAAATAGTTTTTACCGGTTTAAGACCAGGCGAAAAATTATTCGAAGAACTATTAGCCAATTCTGAAAACACCTTATCAACCCACCATCCGCAAATATTAATTGGTAAAACCCTACAATTAAACTATCCGATCATCCATAATAAAATAAAAGAGTTAATTTTGCTTTTCCCAACACAAAATAATACTCAGATTGTTGCACTGATGAAGGAAATTGTTCCTGAGTTTATTAGCAATAACAGTGAGTTTGAACAGTTAGACAAATTCAAATAAAAAATTTAGTTGGTGTATGAAAAAAATTGCCCTGCTCCTTTTGTTGCTTCCTCTGAATTTTATAAGTCAAACAAATAACATGCAAACTGCTAAACCAAAACTGGTGGTGGGTTTGGTTATTGATCAGATGAGGTATGATTATATAGGACGTTTCTGGGATAAGTTTGGAGATAATGGTTTCAGAAAACTTGTTCGCAAAGGATTTTTTAGTAAGAATGCACATTTTAATTATGTTCCTACCTATACTGCTCCGGGGCACGCTTCAATTTATACAGGCACCTGCCCTTCCGTTCATGGAATAGTTGGAAATGATTGGTATGAACGGGATGAAAAAAGAGAGGTGTATTGTGTGGAAGATTCTTCCGTAAGCGGAGTTGGAACAGAAAGTGATGAGGCTAAGGCGAGTCCCGCCCGACTGCTTGTAACCACCCTGGGTGATGAACTTAAAATTTCTAATAATTCCAAATCTAAAGTTATTGCTATTGCACTTAAAGACAGATCCGCTATATTGCCAGGTGGCCACATGGCAAACGGGGCTTATTGGTTTGATGCATCTAACGGAAACTTTGTTAGTTCCTCCTATTATATGAATTCTTTGCCCAACTGGGTTACCGCTTACAATTCCAAACAAAACACGGTACAATACCTGAAAAAGGGCTGGTCATTATTACTTCCTCCGGCCGAGTACACCGAAAGTATTGCCGACGATAATAATTTTGAAGAAAGCTTTCAGAAAAATACCAAAGCCGTGTTTCCCTACGAATACAGTACCCAACTCGGAAATAAAAACTATGGGGTTATACGCAGCACTCCCTGGGGAAATACCATTACGCGGGAATTTGCCATAGAAGCATTGAATGCTGAACAATTGGGGAAAGATGAATATACAGATTTATTATGCATCAGCTTTTCTTCTACCGATTATGTTGGACACATGTTTGGACCTCATTCCGTAGAATTGGAAGATGTATACATTCGTTTAGATAAAGAAATTGAAGTATTGCTGAATGAATTGAACAATAAGGTAGGGGAAGAAAATTACCTGTTGTTTTTAACGGCAGATCATGGGGCTTCTGAAAACCCTGCTTACCTTCAGCAACTCAGAATTCCCTCCGGAATAACATCATCACGTAAAATAGTACTTGAACTTAAACAACAGCTCGCAGCTAAATTTACCGATTCATTGATACTCGATTATGAAAACCAGCAGCTTTATCTGGACGAAGAAACAGTTAATAAAAAGAAACACAATATGGATGATGTTTTAACTACAAGTATTCAATTGCTTCAGTCGTACAAATGGGTATATGCGGTTTACAACTCTTCTATGCTTCAGGCTGCGAATGCACGGGAAGGCACTGCTCTTTCGCTTTATCAGCGTGGTTACCACCCTAAAAGAGGGGGAAACCTTGCAGTTGCATACCTCCCGTCCTGGATGAGTTTAAGAGGAAAGGGAACTACACATGGCTCGGAATACAGCTACGATACCCATGTACCCCTTATCTTTTATGGAAAGGGAATACTTCCGTATTCAACATCAAGGAAAATAAGCATAGAAGATATAGCTCCTACTCTAAGCCTCATACTTAATATATCATTTCCCAATGGATCTGCCGGGGAACCTATCCATGAAATTATTCACTAATTTAACGCAACAATAACACAATACCATGCCATCGTTTGATATTGCCAGTAAAGTAGACCAGCAAACGCTGGATAATGCTATAAATGTAGCTAAAAAAGAAATTCTGAACCGCTTTGATTTCAGGGGCACAAAAAGCGAAATAACGCTGGATAAAAAAAACAACCTGATTCATATACTCACTGAAAATGAAATGCGCCTGGAAGCCATTGTTGATGCTATACGCATGAGGATGGTGAAACAGCACCTGGATCCGAAATGCCTGGATGAAGCGAAAGAGCAGGCAGCATCGGGCACTATGATCAGAAAGGAAATAAAAATTAAAGAAGGTATAGAAAAAGAAACCTCCAAAAAAATAATGAAGGAGATTAAAGACAGTAAGCTAAAAGTTAATGCCCAGCAAATGGAGGATATAATCAGGGTTTCTTCAAAAAAGATTGACGACCTGCAAGCTGTAATAGCTCTGTTGCGCAGCGGCTCATACGATATTCCCCTGCAGTTTATAAATATGAAGTAAGGTGAAAATCCAAAAATCCGGTGGCTGAGGCACTCGAAGCCACAATGAGAATTAGCTAATTAGTTAATTGGCTAATTAGCTAATTGTATAAGTTATCTTTTCACTTATGATTTTCAACGGTAAACTTATATCCCACACCCCTGATGGAATGAAAATAACGCGGCTCTTTGCTGTTTTCCTCAAATATTTTTCTGAAATTAAGAATATAATTATCTATCGTTCGTGATGAAGGATTTTCATCCGGTGTCCATAACAAATTAAGAATTTCTTCACGGGATACTACCTCATTTTTCTTTTCACAAAGAAGCTTTAATAACTGAATTTCACGCGTAGAAAGCACCTCCGTTTCTCCACTCAAACCTTTAACCTCAAAGGTGGCAAAGTTAATTTCAAAGCCATCGAATTTAAAAACAACATCACTGCCGCGCCTGGAGTAACGTTTTAATAATACCTGCACCCTTAATAAAAATTCTTCCAGGTTAAAGGGTTTAGACAAGTAGTCATCTGCTCCTAATTTTAAACCATCTATTTTATCTGTACTGCTACTTTTCGCAGTTAGAAATAATACTGGAACATCTGGATTTAATTTTTTTATCTTCTTGCATAAAGTAAAACCATCTATTTCCGGCATCATTACATCCAGTATAACCAAATCAAAAGGTTGATGTTTAAATAGCTCCAAAGCTTTTTTTCCATTTTCTGCAGTAACAACCTGATGATTTTCTAATTCCAGGTTAAGTTGAACAATGGAAAGTATATTTACCTCATCATCTGCAACTAAAATTCTTTTTTTATGTGGCATCAAACCAATTTTTTAAAATTGTATTATAAAATAATAATTAAATATTTGTTTTTTTAGGACTTTAATGTTAGGTTGCGAAAAATTTCGTCAGAGTGAAAAATAATCTATGCAACATTTAAAATTGTTTTATAACATAATTTTATTTTGTAATGTTTAAATCAAAAAGTATTAACCAAAATTAAATAATTACCAGTAAAAACCTGCAAATGTCACGTAAAACACAATTACCGGCTTGCAAAAGTAGAATTTAGGTAATTCATTAACACACAAAAACAACAACTAATCAATAATAATTAAACTCAAATGAAAAAAAAGTTACTTACTGTAACTATGATTACAGCAATGAGCTGGAGTTTTGCACAAAATCAAAGAACCGCAACACTTGGCTCCACTATTCAACCAACAACCCAACACGAAAGGTGCTCAACTCCGGAACCTCCTGCAGAATGGGATGCCTGGTTTAACCAAAGGGTTGAAGATTACAAAGCAAAAAAAGAAACGCAAAAAGTTTTAAACCCAGCTTCCTATCAGGCAGTTACCTCTTATACCATTCCTGTGGTTGTTCATGTTATTCATGGCGGACAACCATCAGGTACCTATCCCAATATTAAAGCCGAACAAATTAATTCGCAAATAACCGTACTTAATCAGGATTATTCAGGAAGCGGCTATAATGCCACTAACTATCCTGCAGCGGCTTTTAAAGATTTTGCAGCTAATGTTTCCAATGGAATTACAGCAGCAAGTAAAGATGCTAATGGGCGTATAGCCATTGCGAATACAGGTATAGTATTTTGTATGGCTGTAAAAGATCCTTCGGGTAATACCCTTACTGAACCAGGTATACACAGGGTTGACTGGCACAGCATAACGGGTGCAACTGATCCTGCGCTGGCCACCGACAGAACAACCCTCAGAAACCTGATTGAAACCAAAATAAAACCCAACACCATTTGGGATCCAACAAAATACATGAACATCTGGATAACCGATGAAAAGTCTACTTCCCCTAATCCTGGTTTATTGGGTTATGCTACTTTTCCTGCTGGCAGCTCGCTTCCAGGCATCAGTGGTGCAGGAACCAATAAAACAGATGGTTTCTGGGCATGGACTAAAGTATTTGGTTCAGCCAATGTTTATCCGGCTGGAACCTATGATGCTACATATAAATACGGAAGAACCTCTACCCATGAAATTGGTCACTGGCTGGGGCTTCGACACATCTGGGGTGATGGAGGTAAACAATGTGGTGGAGATGACTATTGTAAAGATACCCCTCCGCAAAAAGGAGGAAACTCCTCTCCTCCGGGAGCAAACTATGGTTGCCCCACTTACCCATTTCAATCGGGCTCCTGCAGTTTAGGCGGACAAACCAATACGAATGGAGATATGTTTATGAATTTTATGGATTATTCAGACGACCTATGCATGTACATGTTTACCATGGATCAGACAAATCGCATACAAACCACCATGGCTGAAGGAATACACAGGAAGTTTTTAGGTACGCATGGCCTTTGCAATTCCAGCCCTCAGGCACCCATTGCCAAATTTGGATATAGTTCTCCGCTTTGCGCCGCAAAACCGGTAAAATTTACCGACCTCTCACAAAACCTGCCTACCAGCTGGTCATGGTCAGTTAGCCCGGCGGCTGGTGTTACGTTAAACACGGCAACATCACAACATCCTGCCATTACATTTGCTAATCCGGGAACTTATACCGTAAACTTAACGGCAACCAATGCCCAGGGAAATAATACCACAAGCAAAACAGTTACCGTAGCCGATTGTTCCACTACCTGCGATACATTAAAAAATATAGTATCCTATAATGATGCCAGCTGGTATTTTGTGGATATGGCTCCTTATGATTCAGGATATATTTCGGGAACCAATGCCTATAAAGATTTGGCAAAGGCTGAAATGTACACCGATCCGGGTTTAAATAAAAAAATAAAAGCCATTAAAGTAAACCTCGCTATAAAGAAGGGAACCGCCAATGTTACGTTTAATGTTTGGGATGATGTAGCCTCAAAACCAGGAAATGTTATTGGAACAGCCACCATTTCACTCAGTCAGCTTACCCTCGGTATGAACACCATTAACCTGCAAAGCCCTGTTACCCCTCCGGCAAAATTCTATGTTGGATTTACTATCCCCTCAACTGCAGGCGACACCATAGTTTGTTATACGAATGATGGTTCTAATTTAACTGGGGTAATCGGCTCGGCCTGGGAATTACAAAGCGATAATAAATGGTACGATTATTCCAGCACCTATAGTTCTAGTAAAGATTGGGCGGTTAGCAATCACATCTTTCCGGTGCTATGCCCTTCAGTTGGAGTAGCTGATGGATTAGAACTTTCCTGGAACATAAACATGTTGCCTAACCCCAGTACCGGTCAGGTAAATTTTGTTACATCCTTTGAAACAAATACAGATTTGAACTTCATGGTGTGTAATACACTAGGGGCAGTGGTTTATTCCAAAACAGAAAGAAATGTGGCTAATAATGTTATTCACATGGATTTAAGCATGCTTAACAAAGGGATATATTTTGTTACCATCATGAACCAAAACGGTGAAAAAGTGGTGAAGAAACTGATTCTGGAGTAAGCAATAGTATTCACTTTTTTACTAAAACACCCTACCTGATTCAGGTAGGGTGTTTTGTTATTACCGGAAGGTATAAATGAAGTAATTACAATTTAGTAGCATTTCCTTCAGGATAAAGATTATTTATATTTCAGATAATATACTAACTTTGCAGGCCGTTGACCAAAACAATGAGAACATCTTCACTTGAACAGCTTGTTACAGAAGGAGTAAAAGACCCTGTGTTTCGTCATATAACCGATAAAGTGATGAATGGCGAACGGATTAATTCAACGGAAGCTCTTGTTTTGTTTGAAAAGGGTGAAATAGGTTTTCTCGGAAGCCTGGCAAATTATATCAAAGAGAAAAAAACAGGACCTTACGTTTATTTCAACCGCAATTTTCATATAGAACCTACCAATATCTGTGTGTTTGATTGTAAGTTTTGTTCTTATTCCAGATTATTAAAACAAAAAGAAGGAAGCTGGGCACTTTCCGAAGAAGAAATTCTTCAATTAGTTAAAAACTACGAAGGTCAGCCCATTACCGAAGTACATATAGTAGGGGGCGTGCATCCGAAAATGGGATTGCATTATTTTGCCGGACTCATTAAAAAAATAAAAGAACTCAGACCTGGCTTGCATGTTAAAGCATTTACGGCTGTTGAACTGGATTATATGTGCAGAAAGGCTAAAGTTTCCTATCAGGAAGGCTTGCAACTGTTAAAAGATCATGGGCAGGATTCATTGCCTGGTGGTGGAGCCGAAATTTTTGACGAAAAAATACGGGAAGAAATCTGCGGAGATAAATGTACTTCTGCACAATGGCTCGAAATGCATGAAACGGCTCACCAATTAGGAATGCCCAGTAATGCAACCATGTTATACGGTCATGTTGAAAATTATGAACACCGTATAGACCACATGAACCGCCTGAGACAATTACAGGATCGTACCGGAGGCTTTAATACTTTCATCCCGTTAAAATTCAGGAATAAAGAAAATCAAATGTCTCATGTACCTGAAGTAACCGTTTTAGAAGACCTTAAAAATTATGCCGTCTCCAGAATTTATTTAGATAACTTCCCCCACTTAAAAGCTTATTGGCCCATGATAGGCAGGCAAACAGCGCAACTGAGCCTTAATTTTGGTGTGGATGATATTGATGGCACCATTGACGATTCAACAAAAATATATACCATGGCCGGAGCTGAAGAACAGTCTCCTAAATTAACTACTACTCAATTAGTAGAATTAATTAAACAGGCCGGCCGCCATCCCATTGAAAGAGATACCCTTTATAATACCATAACCGACTACATGAGTGTAACCAGTTAATCTAACCCATAAATTAAATAATGTTAATAATGAAAAAGAGAAATACAATTGCAGCAGGATTATTAATGCTTGGCTCGTTAGTAATGACGGCGCAACAGGATGAAGCGAAAGCATTAGAAAAAGAAATGAAGACCATGAAGGAAACCAAAGCAGACTCTTTAAAGTTTTGGTCAAAAGGAGGAATGATATCTATTAACGGACAACAAGTAAATTTAACCAACTGGTCGGCTGGCGGGCAAAATTCCATTTCCGCCGGAGGTTTAATTAATCTTTTCGCTTCTTATAAAAGAGATGTAACCGTTTGGGACAATAACCTTGATTTTGCCTACGGAGTAGTAAAACAGGGGAACAATAAAAACTGGTGGAAAAATGATGACCGTATTCAGCTCACATCCAAATATGGAAGACAGGCTTTCAAAAACATCTATTATTCTGCCTTATTAGACTTTAAAACCCAATACGCTCCGGGCTATAATTACCCCAACGATTCGGTAAAAATTTCTGATTTCCTGGCTCCGGCTTATGGTTTGGCTGCTATGGGGTTTGACTACAAACCTAATGCTGATTTCTCACTCTTTTTTGCACCATTAACCGGTAAGTTTACCATTGTGAATAACGCCGTATTGGCAGCCCAGGGAGCATTTGGTGTACAAAAAGAATTAAGGGATGCCACAACCAATACCATTACCCAAAAGTATAAAACACACCGCGAAGAATTTGGGGCATACTTAAAGGCTCAGTATAAAAGAGACATCATGGAAAACGTTTCTTTTTCTACTGTACTGGAGTTGTTTTCCAACTACTTAAATAATCCAGGAAATATTGATGTGTTCTGGACAACTCTTACTTCCATGAAAGTGAACAAATACATTAGTGCCACCTTGAGCACCTCTTTAATTTATGATGATGATATAAATATTCTGAAAGAAGGATCTACTCCCGAAAAACCTATATTCCTTGGGCCTCAGGTTCAATTTAAACAGGTACTCGCTGTAGGTTTCTCCTACAAATTTTAAAAAACCACTTCAATAGAAAGTTTGGGTCATTGTAAAACAACATTTATGTTTACATTTGCCCAAACTTTTTCATTTCTATGTCATTGAATTCCATATTCAGAAAAAAGGAGGTTTCTTCCGTAAAAGGAGGGGATGAGGAAGGAGGCCATTCCGGACTGAACAAGGTGTTAACCGTAAAAGACCTTACCTTTTTTGGTATCGCTGCCATAATTGGAGCGGGCAGTTTCAGTAGCATGGGCGAAGCATGTTTTAAAGGAGGACCCGGTGTTATTCTGCTATTTATTATTTGTGGAATTACCTGCGGTTTCACCGCCTTATGCTACGCTGAGTTTGCTTCAAGGGTGCCGGTAGCCGGAAGTGCTTATACCTATGCTTATGTGTCTTTCGGTGAACTCTTTGCCTGGATTATCGGTTGGGCATTGCTGATGGAATATTCTATAGGGAATATTTATGTTGCGTTTTCATGGAGTGGTTACTTTACTAACTTGCTGGATGCAGCAGGCTTACACCTGCCTGAATGGCTTACTGTTAATTATACCTCGGCACATCAGTCTTTTCTCGATAACAAAGCTGGCGAAGGATTTAATGCCTGGACCTCTGCCCCTGAAATTCTGGGATTAAAATTAATTTTTGATTTGCCTGCTGTTCTCATTGCAATTATAATTACCATTTTAGTGTACAGGGGTGTTCGCGAATCCAGAAACTTCAGCAATGCCATGGTGGTTGTAAAATTGATTATTATCGTAGTAGTAATTGCTGTTGGTGCTTTTTATATTGATATCAACAACTGGACACCTTTTATGCCCAATGGCTTTTCTGGAGTAATGGGAGGGGCGGCGGCAGTGTTTTTTGCTTTTATAGGCTTTGATGCCGTATCTACCCTTGCAGAGGAAAGTAAAAACCCGCAGCGTGACCTGCCCAAAGGAATGATGTATTCACTGATTATATGTACCGGGGTATATATTCTCTTGTCTCTGGTGCTTACGGGAATGGTACTTTATTCTCAATTAGGAGTAAGCGATCCGCTGGCCGAAGTGTTTAAAATAAGAGGAGTAAAGTGGATGTTGTATTTAGTCTCAGTGGCAGCAGTTGTGGCAATGACCAGTGTAATTCTGGTGTTTCAAATGGGTCAACCCCGTATTTGGTTAAGCATGAGCCGCGATGGCTTATTACCACCCCGTTTCGCTTCTATTCACCCTAAATACAAAACCCCTGGCTTTTCTACCATTGTTACGGGACTTGTTGTGACCATTCCTATTTTTTTTACCGATGAAAAATTTGTGTTAGACTTTACGAGCATCGGAACCCTTTTTGCATTTGTGCTGGTTTGTGCAGGGGTGTTAACATTACCTCCACGTGAAAAACAAAATCCCGACTTACTGAACACCCCATCCACCAAGTCTTTTAACTTGCCCTACATTAATGCTAAAATTATTTTCCCTGCAATGGTCGTAATCTCATTTTTTCTGTTGTTAAAATTCAACAGTAATTTTTTCTTTGATCAAGTTCATATTACCGCAGAAAATGCTGCTAACACCATTCCTACTTTATTATTTTTTGTTATCTGTATTGTTTTAGCAGTATTATCCTTTCTGAAAAACCTTTCTCTTATTCCGGTTCTTGGAGTGGTATCCTGCTGTTACCTGCTTACAGGCATGGCAGCTTCTAACTGGATTTGGTTTTTTATCTGGTTGCTTATTGGTTTGGTAGTATATATGGTATATGGCTATAGAAAAAGTAAACTAAACCCACAATAAATCATCATCTATATTTTTAAAAGAATTATGCTGGTATTCATCACGGGCGCAACTTCTGGAATTGGCAAAGCTGCCGCGCAAATTTTTGCCAAAAATGGTCATCATTTAATACTAACCGGCAGAAGGCAGCAACGCCTGGAAGAATTGAAAGCACTGCTAACAGAACAGTATAAAGTAGATGTCACCGTATTGTGCTTTGATATCCGTAATAAAAAGTCAACAGATGAAGCTGTAGCGTCACTTGGGAATAAAGCGGAAAGCATAGACATATTAATTAATAATGCAGGATTAGCTTCAGGATTGGCACCGCTTCAGGAAGGAAATGTGGATGATTGGGAAAAAATGATCGATACCAATATCAAAGGGCTGCTTTATATAACCAGAGCAATTAGTCCGTTTATGGTTCAGAAAAAAGCAGGACATATTATAAATATAGGTTCTATTGCGGGTAAGGAAGCCTATGCTAATGGAAATGTGTATTGTGCCAGTAAGCATGCTGTTGACGCATTAAATAAAGGAATGCGCATTGATCTGGTTCAGCATGGTGTTCGGGTTTCTTCTGTTAATCCTGGCATGGTAGAAACAGAATTTTCCATCGTTCGCTTCCATGGTGACGAAGAACGGGCAAAAAAAGCCTATCAGGGTATGACCCCTTTAAACGCCGGTGATATTGCTGAAACAATTTACTGGATTGCTTCAAGGCCGGCTCATGTCAACATCAACGAAGTAATTATTATGCCTTCGGCTCAGGCAAATGCCACTACAGTAATCAGGAAATAAGCTAACAAAAACAAAAGTGTGAACTGCCCCGAATTAATTTATTCAGCAGAAAAAAATATTTTATCAGATTTTGAGCCGGATATGTCGGCAAAAAAATGCAGTTTGGCTTAAATCTCGTTAAACAGCAAGATTTTTAGCGATTTTTATCGTATATTCAATATACAAAAAATCGGTATGTCAGACCACTTTGCTTTGGTGAAAAGTCTTTGTAAACACCTGGAACAAGACAGGATTAGCCTAAGCTATCATGGCAAATTTGACGATACCTTTACCGACAAGCTCATCTCTATCATCGAGTATGATTTAGAGAAAAAAGCCAAAAAAAGAATAGCCCTGCTGGTTTCCGAAAGCTTTCAAAACATCGTCAGGCATGGTAGCCTCGATCATCAATCCAATACCATCAGTGTTTTTAATATCAGGGCCATCAATCAATTTGCCCATATTTTTTCATACAACCTGGTAGATGGTAAAACAAAGGAATTTCTGGAAAAGAAAATAGGAGAAATCAACGGCTTAAATAAAGATGAAATAAGAACCTATTATACGGAAGCGCTGGAAAAAGGAACGTTTAACAGTAGAGGTGGTGCGGGACTTGGGTTTATTGAAATGGCCAGGAAATCGGAACGCCCTATTCAAAAAAAATTTCAGGAATTAAATAAAGATGTATTTGCTTTTTATATGCAGGTGGATATGCAGCTGATAGAGACTGAAAATCAACAACTCCTTAAGCCGTTACCCATAACTAATAATTGCGAACTCCACAAATTAATAGCAGACAATCAGGTTATATTTCTGTTTAAAGGCGATTTCGGAACCGAAATTATTAACCCCATGCTCAATATCATGAAGGAAAATACCCAGGGGGATGGAAAAAATGTAGGGTATCAGATCTTTCATGCAGCCGTTGAATTGATGCAAAACATTACCAAACACGGAAAGGAAATAGAAGGAAAGAAAGAAGGGATATTTATCTTAAATAAAACTGAAAAAGGTTATCGCCTCTCCACCGGTAATTATACAGAGGGTAATACAGATTATATTTCAGGTTATCTGGCCGCTGTTAATGCAAAATCGACAAAGGAGATATATTCCCAATATAAGGAGCAGATGTTAAAAAACACATTGGATGGCAAGGAAAACAACCAATTGGGTTTTTTAGATATTAAAAAAAATAATACCAACCCATTGGAATTTACCTGCACCCGGGATACCCATGGAAATTTTATCATAATTAGTATCGAAATCAACGCAGAATCGTTTTAGATCTGGGGTAATTGCCCTGGTTCCCACAATACTTTTACAACAGGATTTTATGGTTAGACTTCCCGCTTTTGGCAGATTACCTATTCTTAGCCGGCCAGGTTATAGTACACATACCCGATCAACGTAACGCTTTGTCTTTGTTTTTAGGAAGATAGGTAACAATCCCGGCCACCAATGATGCGTCGAAAGGTATAACGCCCCACCCTTTGGGAATTCGGCTCAGGGCTTCCCCTGGGGCACATGCCTATGATTTAATTTATACCAGGCCCCATTACTTATTTAACCTGCTTTTTGTTATGAGAGCAGACATTTTTTTCTCGCGTTATTGCTCCAAAAGAAAATAATCAGCGATTTTTTGATCTGATAAAATAGACTTTAAATAAAAACCACTTTGTTAAATTGAGTAACTTAAGTGTAACTTAACATTGCAGAAATATTATGATTACATGGGAAGGGTAGTTTTGATTCGTGAGACATTTCGCTTTAGCGGAATTAGTACCCGCTTTCCTTTTTACTAGTCCTACGGGCGGCAGGCAAGGAACAATCCCGATCACCGAAGGTGCGCCGGAAGGTTTATTACCCCGCTCCCTGGAACGGAATTAGGGTGCAGGGCATGCCTAAGGGTACATGCCTGTTATTTTAAAAAATGGCAAAGTTGTCTATTAAAATTTGTCTATATAATAACTCTAAATAAGATATGGAGTGGTATCGACGATTAGTCTGCTATTTTCGTTGTATCAGTTTGATGGGAAAAATATAAGTAAGAACTTAAGTTAATGTTTTTGCTCAGTAAGTTGGTCGTTTATTTTGTTTATGAAGTTTTGAAAAAATTGTTTTCACCTTAAAAAATGAATTAGATGAATAACTCAATGGAATTAAAAAATGAATTCAATTGCCCCCTGGATTGCAGGGGATTTGAAACAACTGATGATCTTCAGGTTTTTCTCGATGCCTTGTTTGAAAACAAAAACTGGGATGCAGCCCAAAAGGTAAATTCCAGCCGTTTATTAAGAGATAGAAAACCTAAGAAAAGTGAAATGCTATTGGTGAGTATTCCCTCTGCATGATAGGAATTGTAAAGTGTAGCCTAACCAATTTACTCCCTCCTGAACTCATTACCTATTCTTTTAATTTAAGTGACCTGTTAAGTGTTTACAGGTGCGGTTTAACAACCCGCATTTTTCTCTATGAGAATCCCGCGTTTGCGTGATTAATAACCACCCTCAGCAACCAAAACGTATACTCGCGCAAAGGTGTAGTATGTCTTTGTAGTACTAAGGCGTGGAATAATCTCCACCTCCTAAGTTGTGTCGGAAGGTAGATTACCATGGCATTTGGTTAGAATGAGACAGGAATTGCCCTGAGATTCATTCCTGTGATTGGATAAACTACGGTAGCTCATTAACCATTATCCTTAAAATGTTCAAAAGCTGTTGAAAATAATACCCTAAAACTTGTAATGAGCCCGTTGGAAGAAACTCTTTATAATGGTCTTTTCAAATAAATCAGATCAGAAAAAAAATCAAAACAAATTAGCTTTTGATAAGTAGTACGAGGCATGTTATCTTGCCATATAATACAACCAAACAATGAAATCATTACGCTTATTTTTGTTTACATGTTCTATTCAATTGAGCCTGTTTGCACAAATTAATACTTCTGGCTCAAAAATCGACCCCGTCTTAATGAATAAGTATAATTCAGGGAAACTTGCTGACTTTGTTGTGCTTATGAAGGAACAGGCCGATGTTAGTAAAGCATATCTTTTAAAAACCAAGGAGGAGAAGGGAGAGTTTGTTTACCAAACACTTTTTAATACCGCTGAAAAAACCCAGGCTCCGGTTTTAGCATTATTAAACGCAAAAGGAGTTATGTATGAGCGCTTTTGGGTTAGTAATGCTATTTTGGTAAAAAGCAACGACCTTAATTTAATGTTACAATTAGAACAAAGATCAGATGTAGGAATGCTCATTGAAAATGCTCACTATACTTATCATAAACCTGTTAATGAAAGACAGCCCGAAACAGTAAATGCAATAGAATGGGGGCTAACCAAAGTAAAAGCGGATGCAGTATGGGCATTGGGATATAAAGGGCAAGGAGTTGTTATTGGCGGACAGGACACTGGTTATGAGTGGACACATCCGGCTATCAAGCCTCAATACCGCGGTAATAATAATGGCACAGTAGATCATAATTATAACTGGCATGACGCCATTCATAATGCATCGGCAGGAAATAAATGTGGTTCAGATGCGCAGGCTCCCTGTGATGACGGATCTCACGGAACGCATACCATGGGTACTATGGCCGGTTATGACGGAGGAGCTAATCAAATTGGTATGGCACCTTCTGCAAAATGGATCGGATGCCGGAATATGAATGGGGGTGTAGGAACACTGGCTTCATATATAGAATGCTTTCAATGGTTTATAGCTCCAACTAATTTAAGCAATACTAACCCACAACCGGCTAAAGCGCCGCACGTCATAAATAATTCCTGGGGATGTGATGCTGCAGAAGGCTGCAACAGCAGCAATTATGCTACAATGGAAAAGGTAGTTGATAATGTAAAAGCGGCTGGTATAGTAGTGGTTGTTTCTGCCGGAAATGATGGCTCTAATTGTTCAACTATAACTACTCCGGCGGCCATTTTTAAAAATAGTTTTACAGTAGGCTCTACTACCAGCGCAGATGCCATCTCTGGTTTCAGTAGCCGCGGCCCCATTACTGTTTATGGTACCGGAATGATGGGCCCCGATATTTCAGCCCCTGGTTCAGGTATACGTTCCTGTGTGCCGGGTGGTGGCTACCAAAACATGAGCGGTACCAGTATGGCCGGGCCTCATGTGGCCGGGCTGGTAGCACTAATTATTTCGTCAAACCCGGCTTTGGCCGGAAATGTAGATGCCATTGAAACCATTATTAAAAACACAGCCGTAAAACTAACTTCAACACAAACTTGTGGAAATGTGGCAGGATCAAATATCCCTAACAATACTTTTGGCTTTGGACGTATTAATGCCCTGGATGCCATTAACAATGCTGTTACCATAGGGCTAAGGGAAAGTATGAACATGCAATTAGGCGTTGCTGTTTTTCCTAATCCGGTAAACCACACATTATCTATTGAAATGAGCCGGCCATTAGAAGCGTCTTATACTTTAAAACTTTATACCGCTACAGGGCAATTGGTATTTTCAGAAGTATGGACTCCTTTGTTAAAAGTAGCTCACCAGTTTAATATAGAAAACCTGTCTTCAGGAATTTACACCTACAGTATTAGTAATGCTGAGGTGAATATACAAGGTAAGTTTATTAAGCTGTTAGAATAAGGTACAAAGTAATAGCACATTTAGTGTTATACAAAAGCCCGTCATGCTGAATATTGACGGGCTTTTAAATGATGTAAAGCAGTAAGTAGAAAAAAGCGTAATTAAACCAACCCTTCAATTTCCACCAATTCATTAATATCTTCTCCATAGTTTATTCCGGCTACCTTAAATCCGAATAACTGATAGAAGTCGTTCCGGTATCCTTCCAGATCGCCAATAGTAGTAATATTTTCAGTGGTAGCAAGAGGCCATAATTCAGCCACTTTCGATTGAACATCTTCTCTCATCTCCCAGTCATCAATCCGTATCCTGCCCTTCTCATCTAATGCAAGCGGTGTTTTACCAAAAAGTCTGTCCTGAAACAAACGTTGCATTTGCTCTATACAGCCTTCATGAATTCCTTTTTCTTTCATCACTTTATAAAGAAGCGAAATGTAAAGAGGTATTACCGGAATTGCTGAGCTGGCCTGTGTTACCAATGCTTTGTTAACAGAAACATAGGCCTTACCTCCTAAATCGTTTAGTTGGTCTGTTATGGTAAAAGCCGCAGACTCTAAATGATCTTTTGCTTTGCCTATGGTACCTCTGCGGTATACTGGTTCAGTAAGTTGAGGCCCAATGTAGGAATAGGCAACAGTGAGGTGTTCTTTGGCCAGAAGGTTTTCTTTTTTAAGGGCTGTTATCCACATTTCCCAGTCTTCCCCGCCCATAACAGCAACAGTATTGGCAATATCTTCTTCAGTACAAGGTTCAATGCTTATTTCACTTACCTTACCGGTATGAAAGTCTACTGTTTTGTCTTTAAAAGTTTGTCCTATAGGTTTTAATACCGAACGGTGAGTAATTCCGGTATTAGGATTGGTTCTCACCGGAGAAGCGAGGCTATATATCAGCAAATCTATTTGTCCCAGGTCTTTTTTTATGAGTTCAATAGTTTTTTGTTTTATTTCATTCGAAAAAGCATCACCATTAATGCTTTTGGCATACAGTCCGGCCAAGCGGGCATGTTTTTCAAAAGCAGCGGTATTGTACCAGCCTGGGGTGGCAGGCTTACCTTCCGCAGCTGGCTTTTCAAAATAAACACCAATGGTAGAGGCCGCAGAACCAAAAGCAGCGGTAATACGGGAAGACAATCCAAAACCGGTGGAAGCACCAATTACCAGTACTTTTTTAGGTCCGGCAATGGCCCCCTTGCTTTTTACATAATTGATCTGGTTTATTACGTTTTGTTCGCAACCGGCCGGGTGGGCAGTGAGGCATATAAATCCACGCATTCTGGGTTCAATGATCATACTGGTTTTTTTAATTTAGGTTAATAGTGCTCGTTGATAAAAGCAAGGCAAATTTAATAAGATAATTGAAAAGAAACCAACAGGTTCCACAGAAGTACTTTTGCAGCTGGAATAGCCGCTTACCAGCATCCACCGCCTAATGAAAGTTAATGAATGCCCCCTTGCTTTTCCGATAATAAACCCTTTTTGATTTGTGAAACGGCATAGAATAGAAGAATTTGCAGGAGTTAACCCACACAAAATACCACACATGAAAAGAGGTCAACTGCTCTTTGTTGTTATATTATTTATTCTTTTTGCCCTTGTTGTTAAGGCCGGAAGTGATGTAAATACCCATAATCAAACAGACTTTAGTAAATATCCTTTTGTTGAGAATAAAGGTCAATTGGCCGATGAGCAGGGTCAGGCTTTAACCGATTGTTTATTTAAGGTTTCATTACCGGGGATGGATGTATATATCAGGGCCAATGGAGTTTCTTATGTGTTAATTTCCGGCAATCAGGAAGACAATGAGCGTGAAGCAGCAGAAAAGGAAGAAGAAAAGGAAGAAGAAAAGGAACTTCAGCTTAATCGTATGGATATGGAATTAAAAGGGGCAGCTGTACATGCTTCCCAAATCATTACTGAAGAGTCCAGCGAATATTCCTTCAATTACTTTGCTCCACACTGTCCTAATGGAATTTATGGGGTAAAGTCCTATAAAAAAATTACAATAAAGAATGTTTACCCGGGTATAGATTGGGTGTGGTACACCGATGCTAACCAGGGATTAAAATATGATTTTATGGTGCAGCCCGGAATAAATCCGGCTCTCATCAGCATGCAGTACAAGTGGGCTAAGCTAAGTTTGAAAGAGGAAGCAACCGTATTGGAATTAAAGAGTAAATCAGTCAAGATGAAAGAAGGGAAGCTGATTTGTTTTAGTAATGAAAAAATTATTCCCGCTAAGTACATGAAAAAGGGAAATGAAATTAGTCTTTCAATAAATGAATATGATAATACCCTTCCATTACGAATAGATCCTCAGTTGAAATGGCTCACTTTTTATGGAAGCAATAACCTGGATGGTAACACCGATTGCGATATTGACCAAAATGGAAATATCTACATTGTTTCTTACAACAATTCCATCAATCTGCCCAATATAAATCCGGGTTCAGCTTATCAGCAAAGTCATCCGGGGGGTACCAATGAATATATGCATTTAGCAAAGTTTGGACCGGCTGGAAATTTAATCTGGGCGACCTTTTACGCTGGAAACACTGGAGGAAACATGAGGGCTTATGATGTTTGTACCGATAATCAGAACAATGTGTTTGTAATGGGAAGAGCGGGAAACGCTGTGAATATTCCGGTTTTTGACCCCGGCGGCGGAGCTTATTTTCAGGCAGCCAAAGCAGGGGGAGACGATTCGTTTATCACAAAATTTAATGCTTCTGGCACCCGCTTATGGGCTACCTATCTGGGGGGGGCAGGAAGCTCAGATGATGCAAGCGGTATTAATGCAGACAATGCGGGAAATTTATATGTGGTGGGTACAACATCTTCTACCTCTTTTCCGGTAAAAAACGTTGCAGGAGCTTATAATCAGGCTACATTGGCGGGGAGCTCAGATGGCTTTATCTGTAAATTCAGCCCTTCCTGTGCTATGCTTTGGTCTACCTATCTTGGAGGCTCGGGCACAGATCAAATTATACACGTAGACTGTGATCAAAACAACAATGTATTAATTGTGGGAGGAACAACTTCAACTAACCTGCCAACCGTAAATCCCGGATCGGGGGCTTATTTTCAGTCGGCCAATGCCGGAAATGGAGATTTGATGATTGGTAAATTTTCAGCGGCTGGAGCCTGTCAATGGCTTACTTATTATGGTGGTTCGGGTGGGGAAATGGGTTATCTCGCTTCGCAGTTTGGATTAAGTGGCTTTTCATCCAATGCAGGAATAGCAATAGATAAAAACAATAATATATTCATTGCTTCACAAACTTCTTCTTCCAACTTTCCTTTACAGGATGCAGGTAATGGAGCTTTTTACCAAAATACCTTTAACGGTACTTCAATTTGTTTACTGAAGTTTGATGGGAGTGGCGTTAGAAAATGGGCCAGTTATTTTGGAAATTTTACCGCTCAAACAGCAGGTTATGACCCTGCTAATTACTGGAATTCGGATAATATCACTACAGACGATTGTGGAAATTTATTTCTCGGGGCTTCCCGTGCTTCAGGAGGATCTATACCGGTTTACAATGCTATGAATTGTTTTTACAGCATGAACACCGGAGGAGCTTTTGTAGCTCAGTTCAGTAATGATGGAATACAGCAATGGACAAGTTTTGTAAGCGGAAATGCGACAGCTCCAACAGGTTTCTGGCGCACCTGGGCTTCCGGAATTTTTTTTGATAATAATCGTAAGCGATTGTATGTAACCGGTGAGTTAAATTACACCACTATAACCAATACCGTTGACGCTGGAAACGGAGCTTACTATGATGCTACCTTTGATAGTTCGGATGACACCTATATTGAACGATTCGATTATAACCTGAAAACGGAAATAAAAAGTTACGCGAATGCTTGTGGCTGTGTGGGTGTAGGAGTTGCTAATGTACTTTGCGGAATGCCACCCTTTAAGTACACCTGGAGTAATGGGGTAACACATACTACCAGCGCTGCAAAAGATTCTGTTACCGACCTGTGTCCGGGTACCTATTCCGTTGTAGTGAAAGATGCCATGTGTTTGGATACAACACTCATATTTACTATTCAAAGCTCCGGAGGTTTAACCGTGGATATTGCCGCACAAACTGATATTAAATGCAAGGGACAAAGTAATGGTAGTGCTACTGTTACCGTAAGTGGTGGCGTTAGCCCATATACCTATTCCTGGGCGCCTGCAGGTGGAACCGCCGCCAGCGCTAATAACCTGGCGGCCGGCACTTACACGGTTACTGCAACCGATGCAAGTGGTTGTACCTCCATTAAAACGGTTACCATTAATGAATCACCGGAAATGAATCTGGCGTTTACCAGTACGCCCAGCACTTGTAATGGAAATACTGGCACAGCTACAGTAACAGTAAGTTTAGGAACAGCGCCGTATACTTATTCCTGGGCTCCTTCAGGAGGCTCAACTTTAACAGCCAATAACCTGGCTGCAGGCTCTTACACCTTAACAGTAACAGATGCCAACAACTGTGTAAAAACAGGAACAGTTAACATTACCAGTTCCGGTGGAGGTCCGCAAATCAGTGTTTCATCAACAGCACCTTCCTGTAATAATTCAACTGATGGTACCGCAACGGCTACGGCAAGTGGGGGTATAGCACCATACACTTATTCCTGGGCACCGACCGGCGGCAATTCAGCAACTGCTACTAACCTGCCTGCAGGAGACTATACTATAACCGTAAGTGATGCTTCTGCTTGTGTAAGTACACAAACAATAACGCTGAGTAAGCCAGCTGCCCTTGCCCTAATGGTAACTACTACCGATGCTGGTTGCGGATTAAGTGATGGAACAGCAACGGCCACAGTAAGCGGTGGAACAAGTCCTTATACTTACAACTGGCAGCCGGGATCACAAACTACGGCTAATGCTACTGGTTTAGCGGCTGGAGTGTACACCTTAACAGTTACCGATTCAAAGAACTGCAAAGAAAGTAAAACAACTACCGTAAACAACTCCAATGGCCCCCTGATTGTTTTGGAAAATAAAACAGATGTAAAATGTAAGGGTGAAAAAACCGGAGCGGTTAGTGTAAGTGTTAGTGGTGGATCAGCACCCTATACCTATAACTGGCAACCGATAGGTGCAACAACAGCAACGGCTAACAATCTTGCAGCGGGAGATTATACGCTCACTGTAACTGATGCTGGTAATTGCGTACAAACTTTTACAATAAGTATAAATGAAGCCTCCGCTCTGGAGCTAACCATTTCCTCTGTTACTGCTACCTGCGGAACAGCCAATGGCTCGGCTCTGGTTAGCGCCAGCGGCGGAACAATCCCCTACACCTATCAATGGTTACCTTCTGGTGGAACTACGGCAGCAGCTGGTAATTTAAGTGCCGGAAACTATACGGTAAATGTAACCGATGCACAGCTTTGTTCAAAAACAGAAACGGTGACTGTGGCTGGAGTACCTGCTCCTAAAGCAGATCTGGAAGCAGACGTTTATTCGGGTTGCGCCCCCCTGTGTGTAAAATTTAATGATAAATCATCGGCTGTTGTGGGTGATGTGGTTACTTCCTGGACATGGAATTTTGGTGATAATACTCAGGCCACTTCACAAAATCCGCAGCATTGTTTTACAAGTTCCGGGCAGTATCAGGTAAGTTTGAGTATAACATCTTCCAAAGGCTGTGTTAGTACGGCAAACATGACGACTAAAATAACCGTTTTCGATCAACCTAAGGCCGCATTTTTCACTGATCCTTCAGAAATAAATTTGTCTGAGGCAATGGTGAATTTCCAGAATACCTCTCAGGGTGCTGCTACTTACCTGTGGAATTTTGGCGATGAAAAAAGCACCACTTCCACTGCTTTTCAGCCTAAGTTTACCTATATTAACAGTACTTGTTATCCTGTAAAGTTACTGGCTGTTAGTGTGAATGGTTGTAAAGATTCGGTGGTTAAGGAAATTTGTATAAAGCCAGAAGTAAGTCTATATAGGGCTTGTTCTTAAACTGAAAATCGGACAAAATTTAATCTGTAAAAAAAAGACAATATTAAATTTTTCATCCAAAGGAGTACTCTCCTTGATAATTTCTCAAGGTTGAGTACCAGTATTATTGA
>JACCDP010345560.1_pt1 | contig 42941 bp, 14 predicted proteins | sample 7445841 | NCBI WGS metagenome assembly JACCDP01 (sample SAMN15323441, study PRJNA562643) | freshwater metagenome | isolation source: river surface water | place: USA:Blue River Watershed | collected 2017-08-17
ACGGTATAACAAAACCCATGGATAATAAAGATCCCTGGGTTAGTTATGACAAAGTCTCAACGAGTTCTGATGCCTTTGCCTATGTTCAAGAAATAGGTAATGATTTGAGTGATTCATTAGAACATTTAAACCAAGGCTCACCTGTCAGAGCTAAAGGTCTTCCTACTGAAAAGTACACTGCTGGTAACACAAATGATGTTATGGAAGGTGTGCACGAAGAGTCATTTCTAACCCAATCTCCTTCAAAAATATCTAGGCGATACTCCCCTATGTCTAAATCTGAATATAGTGGTTATCGTCCCCCTGATCCTGTCTTCCTATCCTACAACAATAATCAAACTACTAATACATTTTTACCAGAACCACTAGCAAAGCATAAAACTATTGAAGATATTGACAGGGTTCAAGTAAATAACAAATTCGTAGTCAATAAACTTTCATCTGTAAGTAGAGAAGCAGCTATTGCTCCTGAAGCTCTTGAGCTTATTAATATACTAAATCCAGTTGAAGCGAGAGAAATTCAAAATAACATAGTTAATCAAGAAATTAGAACTGAAAAATACACAAGCTCAATCACGCCAATTGAAGTTAAAAAACTTGAGACAAAAACAAATACAGTAGTTCAAACTTCTACTCCCATTGTCATTGGTAAGCCTAAGATTTTAACAACTTATAATCAAGTAAATAACAATAACCAAGCAACTAACGAAACAACTAATATTATCAAAAATGAAGTTACTGAAGTTGAAACTGCTGGACCTACATTTACCAATAACTTTAATCAGTCTGCAAATCAAAATACAGTAAATACTTCAAATATAGAAGTAAAGAAAGCAGTTATTTCCCCTAAGCTTTCGCAATATACAAACACCATTGATTTCAACTCTTTTGTTAGTAGTTCTTTTGCTGAAATTGTAGATCAAAAGACTGAGCAAAAATTACTGTCAAGAAATAATATCAATGTAAAGCAACTTGTTACTGACATAAATGTATTTTTAGAGCAAAACAAAAGAGAGTTTAAAAATAATATCTCTTCATCAGTAAATCAATTCTTTTCAACATATTCAGAAGAAAACATATCCGATTTACAAAATTCTATTTTGAATGTTATTGATTCATCTAATAATATTCAAAGTTTAGATGTTTCAGTTTCAAGAGTAATAAATGATTATTTTTCAAAGAATCAAAATGAATTTAATCAAAATTTAGTATCAAATTTTATTAATAATTTTAATTTGAATTTGCAAACTCAACTTACAAATTTACAACAAAATTCATCCACTCAGTTAAATACAGTTGAAAATATTAACTCGGTAATATCTGATATTAAAAACATTTATGAAACTAAGCAATCAGAAATTGAAAAAATAATTTCAGAAGTAAACAATGGTAATGTTTTGACTAAAGTTGTGGAGTTAGCAAACACATATCAGGATTACAAAACTTTATCTACCTACTCAATAAATGCACTTACTAATCAAATAAACCAAACAAATATATCTGATATCAAAGAAACATTCAATAAGCAAATTGATAATATGAATGTCAGAAATGAATCATCTTTGTCAACTTTAAAGCAAGAGCTGTATGGTTTCTTATATACTTATTTATCCAGTAGTGTTGATCAAGAAACTTTTAACTCACTTTTAAATTTAGTCACCAATAGCAATAACATTGAGCAAGTTAACTCTACAATAAATGAGTTTGTAACTAATAACCGTACTGAAAGCAATTCTCAAGTTATCGATAGTTTACAATACTTTTCGAATGACAAATATTCAAATATAGTTTCTTCTACTATGATTGAAACTATAGAAAATGATATCTTAAGTACATTATCAACAATCATACAAAACTATTCAAATCAAGATGTGATTCAAAATTCTTTAGTTAAACAAGTGAAGAATGATCTTGCGCAAACTTTGAATACAGAAATTAATAATACCGTAAATAGATTTGGATTTACTGAACTTAAAACATCTATCGAAAATGTTTACAAATTACAAGATGTAAATGAGTTCAAATCTGAGTTTAATGATGTTTTGAATAAATCCGAAAACTCAAACAATACTCAAGTCATATCCTATTTGAATGATTTATTAGAAAATAATATATCGCAATATACATCCAAAAGTGTAAATGTTTTGAGCGAGACAAGATACGCCAATTCAGTAAAGAATTTAATCAATCAAAACTTACACAATGTAGTAACTAACATTGTCCATAATCTTTCAGAGGTTAATACATATTCTGAAAATAAAAACATTTCTACATTGATTAGTAATATAAAAATAATTAATGACAGATTACTAATTAATAATGCTGAAAGTAGATTACAGAATTTTAACCTCATCCAAACAAGCATTGAAAACTTTTTGAATAATACTGAAAATAAATTTGCATCTTCTTTGAGCAATGTAAAAACAAATCAAAATACATATAGCACTGATATTGTTGAGAATTTAAGCACATTTGATTTGCTTTCAACTGACACGAATATTGAAACTTTGACTGAAGTTAAAACTTTAATCAACAATTTAAACTCTCAAAGTTTTAATGAAGAATCAAATCAATTTATTCAAGATGCAAAGCTTTACACTGATTTGATAAATATGAAGAATCAAATCACTTCAGAGCTTAATAATTTTGTAAGTACTACATTTGAAACTATCCTTGAAGTCAATCAAAGTTCTACACTGGTCTCGTCACAACAAATAGTAAACTTAATTGAAGAGGCAGTTTCTTCATTTAATAATTCGAGTGTTGAAAATAAGGCAATATCTTTCATACAAAACACACTCCAGGATGCAAAAAAGCCAGAGCTATATAACAACACATTTCAGCTTATTACATCCACAAATATTTTAGAAGAACAGGTTAAAAATTATTTGCTGCAAAACAATTCAGTTCTTGCAGATTATTCATTACAGCAAATTTTAAGCACCATAAATCAGCCAGTTTATTCTAACTATACAACGTTTCAAGATATAAAAGATATCATTAATAGAACAACAAGCACTTCTAGCTTTGGTATTCTTAGTGAAATAAAACAGTATATAAATCAAATTAATTCAGATGAAAATGCACAGTTTATTTCTAACTTAAAAACATACTTATCAGAAAATCAAAGTAATCAAAACTTTGAAAATAATAATAATTTCACTGAAGAATTAAAAACATTTATCTCTGACCAAAACAGCTATTCTCAAGAAACTTTTAACCAGATTATAAGCTCTGTTTCGAATAAGTTTGAAAACAAGTCTACGCTTATCCTTAATCAACTTATCAATGAAAATGTGGCAAAGTTAAACCAAGTTGTTGAAACTTTGTACTCAAGCATTTCAAATAATGTATCTAAAGAAAGTATATTAAACACTCTCTCTACATTTGTAAATAATAATTCAAGTTTATTAGAAATTGATAATGATTTCTTGACTGCAGAAGCTAATAGTTTTAAGCTTGAGAATAATGATTTTATTCAAAATTTAAATAACATTTTATCTAGCAACAATAACACATTATCTGAAGAAATCAAAAACGATATTAAGAATCAAATATTCAATACTATTTCAACTCAGGTTCTAGCAGTTGTTAATAAAAATGAGATCAACAATCATCAAGTTAATAATATAATTCAAAGTTCAAGTGCAATTGAAAACAAAACAATCGATATCAGAAAATATTTGTCTAATCTTGAAAATACATATCAAGATAGTTCTTTTGTCCACGAAATTAAATATGCTCAATCTTTGTTGAAAAATGAAAGCACTAAGATTGATGTCCTGAACTCTTCGTTCAATTTAAATAGCACAAGTTTAGATACAATAATCGAGAATTCTGTTAAAAACAATATTCAGAATTTTGACATAAATAAATCATTTGTCGAGTCAATAAGTAATTTCAGAACTCAAATATCAAATGTAAACTCTGCTGAAGAAATCAAAGAATATACAAATAATCAGAAAAACATTGTATTGAATAATGTAAAAAACATTATTAATGACTTTGTATCATTTGTCAAACCAGAATACCTGACTATTGAAAATTTGAATACAATAAACTCTGCCACATCAATAGAGCAAATATCTAATGAATTAAATCAGAATAAAAACAGATTTAGCTTTTCTGAAAATACAACTATTTCTAATATTTTAAACCAGAGTTCAGTCTACTCAGAAATCATTCAATCCGTTACTAAAAATATTTTAAATGACAACAATTTTACTAAAAACATATTGATGCAAAATGTTGATAATGTTTTATATGAATCAATACAAAAGCAAATCAATAATATGAATAATATTCTGATTGAAAATATTATCACAAATATTCAGCAGTTAGATATTTCTCAGTTTTCATCAAATGAAGAAGTTAATAGTTTAGTTTCTTCTTATGTAAATAACACTTTAAATAAACAAGAATTGTATTTGAATGATGTGCTTAATTCATTCAACATAAATAATATCAATCAAAATATTAGCACTTACAATCAAGAAGTTGTAAAGTCCATAACTTCAGCAGTGCAAAACTACGATATTTCTAAGTTGCTCACAAACACTATAAACGAAAATATAAGCCTCAATCAAAACATTGTTAATAATGATGTTATTGAAAACGTGAATCAAATTTTAGAAAAAAATGATTATAACATTTCAGATTTAATATCCATACAGAAGAACTTGATGGCTATTGAACAAAAAAACATTAGCGCTGAAAGCAATCAAAATATAAATCAAAATATTATCAACCAAGAAGTTATAGAAAAAATAAACAACATCGTTAAAGAAAGCTTTTTCAATGTTTTAAGCTTAAATACAAATCAAAACTTTTCAACTATTGAAAATCAAAATATTATTGACAATGATGTCGTTGAAAATGTAAATCAAATTTTAAATAACAATAATTACAATATTTCAGACTTAGTATCAGTGCAGAATAAATTGCTTGCCATAAAGGAGCAAAATATTAATGTTGAAAATGGCCAAAATATAAAAAATATTATCAATAATGAAGTTATAAAAAAAATAAATAATATTGTAAAGGAAAGTAATTTTTATGTTTCGACTTTGAATACAAATCAAAACTTTTCAACAAATCAAAGTCAAAGTATCTTGAATAATGATGTCGTAGAAAATGTCAATCAAATACTAGAAAAAAATAACTATGATATTTCAGACTTAGTATCAATACAGAGAAGCTTGACGGCTATTCAAGAAAATACTATCAACTCAGAAGAAGCCAAAACAATAATTAAAAACATTTTTAATAATGAAGTCATAGAAAAAATAAATAATTTTATTAAAGATAACAATTTAAATATTTCAAATTTTAATATTAACCAAAGTTTTTCGACGATTGAAAATAAGAATGTAACAAATAATCAATTAGTGGAAAATTTAAATAAATATATCAAAGAAAGCAATTTCAATATTTCAAGTTTAAATACTAATCAAAGTTTCTCATCAATCGAAAACACAAATATTATAAATAATGAAACAGTAGAAAATTTAAAGCAAGTTTTAGACGGCACGAATGTAAACATTGAGAGTAATGAAGAAATCATCAAAAATTTCTTATCAAGTCAAGCTGTTACCCAACAAATACAAAACAATTTAAAATCAAATATAGTTAGGAATTTGTTCAATCAATCACTTATGTTTGAACTTGAAAAAAGCTCATCTCCTGTTAGAAGTTTATTAGAAAATAAAACAACTAGTACCCAAATTAATTTGTTTTCAGAATTTTCAAATAAAACTCAGCAAATAATAAACGACTTAAAAACTTCCATAAATAACGAATACAAAAATGAAGTAGAAAAAATCGAAAACATTACATTAAACTTCGATAATCAATCCACTTATCAAAGATCAAGTATCCAGATTTATGATGAAGTAACAAATAAGATTGAAGCTAACTTGCCTAATGGATTCGATAAAGTAAGTTTGAATGAACCTTCAAATAATTTTGAAACAAATACTACAAACAATGATTTCAGAAATATTACTGTTGTTAAACAAATTGATGAAAATGAAGAAGTACAAATTGCAAACTTAAGAATAGAAAAGGTATGGAATAAGTTTGTCCAAGAGGAAGTAAATAAAATTGTTGAAGAGGTAAATAACCAAACTGAATCAACAATACAAGAAAATACTTATAATCAGCAAAATACCATCGTAAATCAAAATTCTAGAACAGAGACTTATAACTCTTCAGAACATAGTTTTATTTCCAATAATAGCAGTAACTTTGAAAATGTAAATGTTTATAATTCATATAATAGTACATTCGCAAATAATACGCCTAACGTTAACCTGATTGAAGAAAAAGTTAAATATCAAGAGATAACTGAAGTAGTATTCAATAAAATTGAAGAAAAGCTTAAAACATACAATGTGACCAAAGAAGATGTCATTATTTTGAAACATAAGATTTTAACTGAAGTTACTGAATATTATGAAAAGAAATCAAAGATAGATATAGAAAAAAGTGAAGAAAAACTTAAAAAGGAAATGCAGGATTTATTTATTAAATTCTTAAAATCATAAAATGCCAGGAGAAGCTTACTCAAACCCGCCATTCACTATTCCTGTTTTTGGATATACTTGGTCGCCAAAAACTAATGCAAATGGCAATGCACAAGCTCAGGGATTTTATGCAGCAAGAATAACGAGAGGAAGATTTTTAAATGCAGTACCAGATCTGTCAAACAACAACACCTCTAGAACAAGAGTAAGTGCTACCGGAAGTTTTAACACAGACAGTATATATTTTCCAATACAAAATGTCTTTAGACCATTACAAAACCCATCTAACTATATTTGTTTACCGCCGTCTAAATCTATCACTTTAAGAAATAGCGCAGATGGTAAATCAATAGAAAATGAGTTAAGTTATGCGGTAACAATCCCGTCTTCTAAAAGAATTGCATCTATTCAGTTAGATTATTCTTTATCAGTTGACCCCAAAGACCAAACATTTTTAGATTCAATAACTGACCCCAATGATTTAAACTTAATTGTCAAGGGTCAATATAGTAGTATTGATTTAAACAAATATCTTTATTTAGATGTATTGTTAGATGGAAAAGTCTACACTGCTAAAAGTGGAGTAGAATCTAAAAAATTGACAGCTATTGCCCTAGATGAACAAGAACCCAAATATGGTTTGCCCCTCACCGGTAAAATTGAAGCAGGATATGTAATAAGTTTAACAAGCGGCATAACAACAAATGTTACCGATAGTCAAACTGGAGTGACAACAAAATACTATTTTTTATTTACTTGGGACAACATTGATTATTTGCAGCCTAAAGTTTCAATCAAAGGTCAACTTATCAGTCCTGAATTTTATCAAATCAATGCAAGTTCAGGAAGTATTGCTTTTAAATCAACATTACCAAATATAGCAAACTCTTTGTATGAAGATATAAGCATAGTATTAGACAAAGCCCCAAAATTATTACCACTTACTAACATCACTGACTCATCTAAAATAGTCACAACAAATTTAAGATTTGAAGATTCTATTACTTCGGGTTTGTCAGCAGCAAATTATCCTCAAGCAAAAGAAATTAAGTTAGCTCCTAATAAAAAAATCAATTCTCTTAAACTTGAAATTAAAAAGTTTTCAGTTTATGAAGCTGTAAACTCTTGCAATATCGATGACAGAAACTTACCTTCAACAATTTTAAGCTATGCAATTTTGGTTGATGTTGAGGTAGATACAACATCTCAGTTTACGTCATTGTTCAAAGTGCCAGCAACATCAGACACAAGGCCTACAATAAATGTAAAAGTTTTCAATTCTGATGAAAGGATTAAAAGTCCAGGTTTTTCGCATAGTGTTGATTTGAGATTTTTCTGTGCTGCAACCCCAATTGATCCAGGTTTAGGTTCAATATTAGGTGCTGGATTATTTTTCGTAACATTATTGAATGTTGGCGTAGGAAGAAAGCACTCAAGATATGTTTTTGATGGGACTGTTTTAAAAGAAGGTATTAGGAAGTTAACCGAGTTTACTCTTTATTCCAAAAAACAAACTTTATCTATCACTGGTAAAGGCAAAAGCAACGACCAAAATCTAGATGATACTTCTTTGGGAGTTTTTGTGGCTAGTGATGAAAAGTACCCATTACCAATCAACACTGGAATTACATTTACAAAGGGAACATTCAAAACTGCTTTTGATGCAAACGTTACATATAAAGATTCAGATGCATCAAACTTAAATTCTGTTACACATACATATTTCAGGTTTTGGTTTGTTCCACACGATGCTGATTTTACAGATTTAGAAAAAATTAAAAGCTATCAAGAGAAAACTGAGTTTATATTCAAAGTTGCTAATGGTGTAACAACTGTTTCAAGAGAAGAACCAAAATCTATGGGCGATGTCCTTGTATCCCCTCCTCTTGATGAAGGGATGCAGACTTTACAGATTTCAAGGTTTATCTCTGCTCAAAAAAAGCTTACTTTTACTGGTATTGATTTTTCTTTAGCTGTTTTAGCTGTGGAAGTTTTTGTAAAGACAAATCCAACCAAAGATGTAAAGTTTACAAAATTTCCAACTGTAAAGTTTCAAGCAAGTTCAGAAGTATCAGGAATAGAGTCAAATATTTTTCAAAATATTTCTAATACACTATATCCTATGAGATCTTTTGATTCTTCAATATTCACAAATGCAACATTCAAACCTTTACCTTCTCCAATTTACTTAACAGATTCATTAAGTGGAAACAGGCCTGCAGCAAAGTCATCACAAGGCTTTATTCAATATGACAGTAAATTTACTTCTGGTACTTCTTTAACAAAAGTAGAGAATGCTTTCGAAGATTTGCTCGTGATGAATAAAGAATCAAATAAAGGTAAAGCTGCAATTACTTTAACTGAAGCGATGTTTAATTTATTGAAAAAAACATCACAAGCCGAGTCTAATGTATTAATTAATGTTGATTTTGTAGTTGATACTAACATTATTTCGAGTGGTAGAGTTAACACAGGCGCTTGGTCTATTGATGTTACTTGTCCTGAAATTGACAATAATTTGAATTATGATCTTCAAATACAAGGGCTTATTATTAGTTCTGATGGAAGAGTTTTATCGAGACTTTTCAAATCTCCTCTTCTTGCTAATAAGACATCATTAAACTATTCACCAGAAATAAGCATTCCATTTAATATTGAATCTGTTGAAAGTCACCTAGTTATCAGACTTACTTTGTATCCTTTTACATCCGGCATTTATAAATATTCAGATCTTGTTTCAACATTTTCAAAAGAGGGATTAAGACCAAGTTTTAAGATTGATTCCATTACAATTAAAAAACATACTCTGGAATATTTAGAAGTCATTGCAAATGATGATGCATCTGGATCACCCGGTTTTAATGAAGATTTACCTATAGCACCTGTAAAAGTTTTGGGTAATGATCCAGAAATAGATGGTCAATTCTTTTTCGTAGCTTCAGACGACGTGCTAGGTACTAAAACAGTTTCAAGTACCAACCCATATAAAATCACTGGCACACTATATAGCCCGACTTGGTTTGTTAATATGCCGAACAACTCTGAGATAAAGTTTAATTCTTCCTTTGCTGGTGCAAGTAGCGCCAAAATACTATTCAGATCAGTTGTCGGAGCTGAAGCAAAAGAAGATAAAATTAGTGCAGTTAGATCTAATTTAAGTGGAGAAATAAATGTTGCATATAATAATTCGGGCGAAGCAGGAGGGGTTGGGCTCTTATCATTAAGTGGATATTTGGGTTCATACAGTTCAACAGTTGTAAGTTCGTACTCTGGGACTGGAGACAGTATTGGAACTACATATTCAGCATCAAACCCCGAACTGTTAAATTTTACTCCTATCAAAAATAGCTCACCTAATGCAAATTCTTTTTATTTATTGGGACTAGATTCAGACAAAAATGGAGTTTTTTCATCAGCAGCAGTTAATACATCTGGGGTTAATGAATATTCTTGGGGGCTTCCTGGAAGTGATTTTTATCAATCAGGAGAGCAATTTGATGTTAAAAGAAGATTATTTAGTAAATTGCTATTTTCATCTTCTATCATTGATGACATAAGAAACACTACTTATTCCTTGGGATACATAACTGGTGGAAGCCTTATTTTAAAAGAAACTCAACCATTTTTGGCATCTTCAGAAAGCATAGAGCAAGGCGTTATCAACTATTTAATAGCCGGTCCTTTACCAGAAGATGAAGATTTAAGTTATTACAACATACAACCATATTTGACCAATCCAGTCGCAGCAACATATCCAAGCTTTGCAAGGTTTAGCAGAGATTCATTTGTAATTTTCTATGTATCTCAAAATAATGATTCTATCAGATATAAGATATTTCTAAGTAAATCTCTTTCAGAAGAAGGCACTGCATTTAGTTTCCCTGATGTTTTGGATAAAAAAACAACAACAAATGCAATATCAGGACTCACTTCTATTTATGATGAAAAGAGAAATGTTATTCACATTGTTTTTTGGTGTGACAATAAAATATTTTATTTCAGTTTTTCATCTTTTGTATGGCAGCCATTTAATATAATTCCGTCTTTACAATTAGTCGCTGGAAACTTTGTCGTAGATAAAAGTAAAAATAACTTAATTTACGAGCTAGATCAAAAGAAATATGTATTTTTGAATAACGCAGTTCAAGATCCAGTAGCAGATAACTTTGATATACCTAAGCAAAAACCTGCTCTTTCTATAGGCAAGGCAGAAACTGGTTCAAAAATATTGCTTTGGTATAAAAATAACAATAATCAAATAGTTTCAAAAACAATAGAACCTAATATGAGTGTTCTAGATAAAACTATTTATGAGGTAGTTTCAAAATGATAAATGATGCGACAAGAGAGCTTAAATTAAGTGCTAAGCTTTATGTGCTATATAATCCATACAACCCCATTGCAGATGGATATTATAGTTCAAGTTCTACTGTACAAGACCCCGAAAATTTGAATCCTATCAACAGAAATTCTCAACAAGATAAGTTTCAAACTTTAGGAGGTGTTAAGTATAACTTAAAACCTTCCTTTTTTCAAAATGTTCCTAACTTGATGAATGCACACATACCTCCAGTTAATGTTGAGATTGGAGCGCCTAGATGCACATTTTCTTATGGAAGTATTGTACCTGGAGAAATTCATCCAATATACAACTTACTTAAAGGTCCAACTAAAGAGCAAGGATATAACCCTAATTTCATAAAGCCTGATGCAATTATTTCATCATCTATTGGAAATACAACTGGTACAGGAGGGACATCTGGAACTGGAATTACTGAAAATAAGATGGTCGATAGATCAATACCTATTATTCCTTATTCGATTAAAAATTATTATGGATCATCAAATATATTAACAACTTATAATATTTGGGGAATAGTTGATCCTGCTAACATAGATTCGTTATCTACTATAGATTGTAAGAAATATGAAGGGCAAATTACCAAAACTGCAACTAAAAAAGATGCTCCATTATTGCAAACTAAAACGGACATAAATGGAGAATCAACCATTAAATTCGAATCTCCTAAAGCAATATCATATTGTAAAAGATTGTTTCCTTTAAAATATGATGCAGCTTATGATGATAATGCTTACGTATATGCAGTAAAAACAACTAACTCTGACTCTAACTTTTCGACTCAACAAGAACAAAAAATTATTGCTAAAAAAGTTATTGAAAAAGGCGGTGCTAATAACAGTTTTCATCTGTCAATTTCCCCGACATTTGATCAAAACAATGAAAATGGAATACAATCTCAAATAAATATTAGAATTGGCAAAGCTTCTAAGCAATATAACAATTTAGCTTATCAACTAGAAATTAATCCGAATAAAGTAAAATTTTATGCTATAACTCCAGATGGCCAATTTTTAGAGCAAAAATTTAATGGAGGCATACCTTCAGGTGGGCTATCAATAGAATTATTTATGCATTTTATTAATGATATTGTTTTAGTTGGTTTTACTCCTGATCCAAGCCAGTGGAACAGCATCTTTCCAATTTCTCAAGATAAGTTTTTAGAAAACAATAAAAATAAATTCATAAATTATCTTCCAGAGGATGCAACTATATATATTGAAAATAGATATGCATCTTGTGAAATTCAATACGGAGCTTTAGCATTTAATAATTTTGATCCTAATCCACAATCAACAGTATATGAACCATATATAACATTTCAGCATAATACAGAATATCCTTTATTTACATTCACACCATATAACGGTTACAAAGATGTTAAAGAGAATGGTATTTCACATTATGAAGATACTAGAAGTGGTTCTTCTCAAGTTCAATTTATCAATGCATACGTGAATAAGGGTTATGGTCAGATTAAATTTAATTCAGTCATCGGTGGGCCAATTTTTCAAAAAATTGAAAATAATTTTACATATAAACCACAATCCAGAACTTATGAATTAGCACCTGATAACTCTTTACTATATTTGACCGGTTCTAATCATAATCCATTTGATCCTAAAGCATTCGATATAACTGAATACTTAGAAGGGTGGACGGTGAATTACGATCAAAACTATTCGAATTTAATTTTTTCAACAGCTGAAGTCACACTCAAAAACTTTGATGTAGGAAGAGACCCAAGTACATATGATTATAAATTCAGTGGAATGAATATACTTTCTTTGATAGAAAAAAATATGATTGTGTTAGAATTGTCAGCAGGTTATGGCGATGAATCGAATATTTTCTTTCAAGGTTTTATAAAAGGTACAAAGACGACCAGAACCGCTTCTGAGTCAGTCACAACATTTACTTGTACGGATGTTGGGCAAGAAGTTTTAGAAGCTTCACAATTTAAAAACTTTGTTTTGTTTGCTGGATCAAAAATTAGATTTGCTATACAAAGATGTTTTGAGCATTCAGGCTTTCATCCTTATTTCAGATTGTATGATAATAAAGGATATGTTAACAGCATCGAAGCAAATATGTCTTACACACAACTAGAAAGTAAACAAATTCAATGCACTCAAGGCGAACCTATCATTGGTAAACTCGAAATGTTACTTGATAAATTTATTACCAAGCAAGAAGAAAGACCATTCCTCAGATTTAATTATTCAAGACAGCTTTTCGAAATGGATTGGAGATATGACAGTATCTACAGAGATAATTTAAAATTGTTCGGTATTGATTTAAGAGATGCTAACACAAGAAATGCTTACTTTAGCAAAAATCTTCAAGACTGGCACGGGTTACTGACTGGACCATACACAGTATCAACTCAAAATGGTAATTTCTACAAGTTTTTTGAAGCTAGAGGCTTTGGTTATGAAGGTTTTATATCAGCTAGAAAAGTAGTTCCACAAGAAGCAATGTTTGAATCAATACTTAATGGTAATTACACTCCAAATGCATATGTTGGATTCGAAAAAAGTTTCTATAAGAGTTTAGGAAATTTATTTCCTGATTCACTCGCTGTCAATACTTGGTTAAGAAATAAACTAAATATTCTGTTAAAACCTCAGTTTTCTTTGAATTTTACCTGTTATGTAAAAAGGCCATTGAATGTTCACGGTTCTTTTATTGTGGAATCAATGTGGAATAATACAACCAGGGTTACTGATGCATATTTATATACAAATGTTTCATATAAATGCGATAAAGCTAATAACATCATAACTGCCACTGTTACAGGTAGACAAGCATTTATTTCCGAATAGAAAATCATTAAGAGGTATCAATATGCCAGAATTTTATAGCTTATCCGATGTTATTAGAAAGCAAATACAAGATTCAGATAATAAAAGAGACTCTCTTTTAAATATTCAATCTACTTTGGCTCTTACGTTAGGAGTAGCTCCATCGCCAAGAGACAGAATAGATCCAGAAAGTGAAGCACTTACTTGGGGTGTTTCTAAGTGGGGCGTGGCAAAAGTGACATCTCAAGAAAAGCCAGTTAGATAATGGGAAAGACACCAATATACGGTTTGGGATATTTAGAACCAAACCAGGACTTATCAGAAAATCTTGATCTTGACGAATTACGTTTCAGAGCAATTGATACTCAGACTTACTCTCTTTATCAAATATTCGGAAATGGAATTATAGAAGATGAGACAAACAATTATGCTTCTTGGGTAATTAATATTATTCCTAATGATTTTCAAAACATCAGAATCACAAGTGGAAAAGGTTTTGTGTCTTGGAAATCAGCTGAAACAACTTCATTTGTTGATGTAGCTTTACCTATACTTCCAACTGGTGTAACAAGTGTAACTGTTTGGGCTTATGCTGTTGCTAATGAAGATACACCGGTAACAAAGGCAGTAGATTTTATAACATCATTATTTGAAATTAACGATCCAGATAACTATGTATCCTTGGGAGGTGTAGTTGTTACTTTTGGCGCTACTACATCCATAGTCCCTTTCACAACTGGCAGAGCAAGAATAAGTTTATTTGCCTCATTATCAAATATTATCAACCAGCACAAACATATTGGTGGATCAAACAACCCAAGCCCTATTAATCTTGGTAGTCACGTTCAAGGGAAACTGTCTGGAGAATATATTGAAAATCTTGATATTTCTACTGTAACTAAAGGAACATTAGATGCAGAGAGATTGCCTACTATAGATCATAAAAATCTAACTAATATAGGTACTTTATCTCACTCACAGATTGATTCATTGCTAGGTGCTTTAACACTTCCAGATAGTTCTTACAGGCTTTCTGACTTGTCAATGGCTAATAGATTGCAAATAGTCTTGACAATGAAAAAACAATTTGCTGAGGACTCTGATTCAACACAAATAAATTCTTTATTTTATATACCAGCAATTTATCCAAACAGATCAACTGATACAACAGTAACTTTTAGAGATTTAAGTTTGCCTGTTTATGTGACTGAAGCAAATGTGATCGATACTGTAGGAAGTGGTTATGATCCAGCTGTCAATTTTATAGAAGCCGCAGAATCAGATGCAAACACAGCTTTTTCTGTAACATATGATACCAAGACTCATTTCCAAACTATGTATGATTATATAAATGGAAAAGATTTGGGGCTTTACGAGAATTTAAATGTAAAGATTAATGGTACGTCTGCTAGTTCAATAGATGGAAATTTCACAATTGATACGCCATTAAACTTTTCAATATTATCAAATGCAGCTGGTCCAGATTTCGAAAATGCTGCATATGGTTGGAATTATTTTACTAAAAAACTCAGAAATACTGATGACACATACACTGACACTCAATACACTGTGTTTACCATTCCAACAACTAAGAGAGATTGGAGTCAGGTAACAAATATTGGCTTTGGTATTAACTTAGCTGAAACAGATTCGGCTTGTAGTGTTTATATGACTTTGTTAGTTGATACAGCAGATAATAGAATTAAAGATACCACTCTTGTTTCTGAAACAATTGAGGATAGAGCTAATTCTACAGTTCAAACATTAGAAATTAAACGTAGCATATTTAAGAAAATTTATACTAATGGTATTGATGATTATGACACTGATATCTTTGTTAATGTTGATCTTTCAGAGCTTATAGAGCTTCCATCAAACAGAGTAAATATTGTAGGATTTGCTTTTTACATAACCACAAATGACGCTACAGGAGAAAAATGGGACGGCAATGCTTCTCCTGAGTTGACTTTAATTGCGCCTTCTTCAGAACTTATTGTAGATAATAATGGTGATGAATTAACTGATGTCATAACTGAAAGACAAAATCAAGAAAACGGCTATCTTTCAGCAATGTTTTTATGGAACGAGTCGCTTTACGCATCTAGTGCAAAGTATATATTCAGATTAAATACAGGTAGTTCGTCAGCAACTTTGAACTTGTATGCTTATAAAATAACAGTTCCGTCAAATACTTCATACACAATATCAGCAAGAATCACTGACTCTTCAACAGAAAATGATTTGAATTCCAAAACTGCTTTAGATATTACTGCTGAAGCAGTCCTATCAGGCGATACTTATGAAATTGTCCCACCAAGTTCATACACTATAACTGTTCCTGGTGCAGGCGATGTCACTGAGCCAAAGTTTAATATTGGAAGATATGTAGATATCATAGTAGACTTATATTCAGACTTTGAAGGCATTAACACACCAGAATTCCAAAAGTTAAATGTTGTTTATACTTCAGTTGGTGGTACTCAAAGTAGAACTTGGAATAAAGATACTGATGACTTTGTAAATGGACAATCAGGTTGGCTTGAAAGTGAGTATCAAAGATACAATGTCGCAATCGGTGCTACTTATTCTGAGGGTGGTTTAGATAAAAACTCTTTGATACTTGAAAATGTATCTGACATCGGCAATTGGATTTACATACAAAAAAGTGGTGTAGTTTCTGCAAATCAATCTGGCGCAACTACTACCTATGAAGATGGCCAAGATAATAATAACGCAGAAGTCAACTTAAAAAACTATTTGACTCCTTGGCAAATATTCAATAAATCTACAGTGTATGGTTTTTATAAGCCAAAAGACTTCAGAATTATTTGGGACAACACTTCCGTTTATGCTGATACAGCCAATGATAGAATAATTCATTTTGAAAATAACGGAAATGTAAAAAGAATTATTCAGGGTAACTTAAGACTTAAGCAGTCAGAAAGAGATTTTATGGTAATGGCTGCTCATTATAATCCCGATATAGGTGTTATTTATTTGCCGTTTTCTCAGTGTGTTAACATTGTTGACACAACAAGCATTTTTGTTGTTTATGATGGCTTTGACATTGCAGCAAACGAAACACAATATGTTTCATCTGTAGAATTACTCACTCCTCTTGTATCACAAAAATCATCGACAGTTTTACTTAAGCTTACAACTAAATTTAATAAGATTTTGAAAGATGCAGCCACTAAAAAAGTAATTATATTATCTGGAGCTTTCACTTCTAATGGACAAGCTGATAATGCTAGTGAAACCTCAAACAGCACAAACAACATTAGTGGTTCGGGTTCCAATACTGGGAATTCAGTTCTTACTCCGGCATCTCAATCTGGTTCTGGTGATAGTAAAGGAGATGGATCAGGTGGGTTTGTTGTTCAATCAACACAATCGATAGAAAATACATTATTACAAAGCCCATCATTAAAATATTTTGATTTAAGAAATAGAATTAATTTTAATGGTTCTGTTGAAATATCTGGAACAGTCAACCTTGCTGCACCAACTAACTCTTTCAAAAAAATGGATTTCAAAGCTTTTGCTGATGGAGATATAGTTGAAATATTTGATTATAACGGCGATGGTATTTCTACTACTTTGATTGGTCCTCCTAAAGTTGGATTAACTACTGCTCAAAGCGGAAGTATAGAGCTGCCTATAATGCAAGGACCAATATATTATGCAAATATTTATAATCCAATATCTATTAATATTACCAATTCATATCAGTATGTAATTGCTCAACCATTTACAAATTCAGTGTCTTGTTTTGATTCTGATAAAGCTAATACTCTACTTTGGAATATATCTTCGAGCCTTGTCACATATAAAGAAGATTCTCTTGGCTCTGCATTTGTATTGAATAATAACAATGTTTTGTGTGCAGTCCCTTCAAAATCTTCAACTGAAAAGGGGCAAGTAATTATTATTAAAAGAACTAATTCTAAAGATTTTCCAATCACAACTTTACCACAAGAAGGAGATTGTGTTTACGCACTTCCAACAGAAAAGTCAGGTGAATATTATGTGATTGTTGATGATACTTTCACAAATGGCAAAAATTCAAAATTGTTAAGAGTAAACTCTTCGAACAAAGTAATAAAATCTTGGAATAACAACGATTTATTATTGCATCCTAAGGGTTTAGCAGTTTTACAAAATGGTGACTTGTTAGTTTCAGAGTAAAAAAATGAATTTAAATTTTTTATCGAATACAATTGTATCTTTTTTATTAGAAGAAGAAACATTTACACTAGAATTTATTTCAGCTCCTTCTGACTTTGTGCTTCAAAATAATAATAACAATTTAATCTTAAACGTAAGAAAAGACATTACTGCAAGCGTTTCAGCAGATGAAAAATCTTTTGTTTTGAATTTAAATAAAAATTTATCTTACACAGTTTCATTTGCGATTAAGTTTTTAGGTGCATCTTTTCTAAAAATTAGTGATAAAAAACTACAAGTAAATGACAATTATATTTTAGAAATTGATTTTGGCTCTTTTAATTTTAACGATAATGGTACAGTTTTAATTAAAGTTTCAAACAACAATTCTAAGTTAAAACTATATTCAAAAGCATTACAATCGGAAGATGTAAAAAGTTTAAATTTTGAAGCATTTGTTTCTCCATCTGGTCTTCCTACAATAAGTTTTGGTGCAAGAGAGCCTGAGTTTGCAATTGGGACATTTGATTATTTTAATGAATCAGGAGATGTTGATACTACACAAGATACAATGTTCAAATTTCCAAGATTGATAAGAAATGGTGTCCCAGTTATATCAACAGTACCAGCTGAATACAATACAACAGATTATTCTATAGCTGATCAAAACAATTACCTTTCTGGTAAAGGTGAAGTGTCAAGAACTATTCACTTTAAAATAGTATGCAATTCCGTTATAGAAAATATTAGTGTTGGTGTCATTTCTAAATGTCAACTAAAAGTGTATTTACCTAATGGGCTTGATACTGTAAGTTCTGCTGTTTATGTACCAATGACAATGAGATATTCAAACTCTATTAAAAATATTTCTATCTATTCTGCAGAGTATACATTCCATTCATCTGGTATTCATAATAATATCGAATATGTAGATGGCTATATGTATTTTGATGTTTATGCCCCTATATCTGTACAAAGAGATATACCATTGCAGTTTAATTTCTCAACGTAATTAAATTCAAGGGCTGGGGCTTATAGACTAAGAATATTTTATAAAAGTCCCCAAAAAATCAAACGGTGTAATAATGGCTTATCTTACAAAAATCATCCTGCCCAATAATTTAAGAAGCGAATCTCTCAGAGCTGAATTTTTAGAGCTTGGCCAAAACTATAACAATCTTCATTCTTCAGAAGACCCTTTGTATGATAAAAACTCGACAACTTTAAAGTTTAAGTTTGAAGTTAGAGATGCAGAAACCAGATCTACTATTTATGAAATTACAAGTATTAAAGAACTTTTAATTTCTAATGATCCAGAATTCACAGAATCATCTACTTACAAGATAACAAATTTTCCAGCTTCGACTTATGATCCAAGTTTAGATTATACTATTGCTTTAAACGCATCTTATTTTTATGGGTCTGGAACTTCACATACTTCTTCATCTGCTTCAGGAAGTGGATATTTCATAATCCAAAACTGGCCTTTAAGTGGAAACGGTGGCTTGTGCACTGTTTATATCAAAGCTATTCTTTATGTAAATGATGAAGAAGTAACATACCCAAACACTGGTGGTATCTTTGATCAAATTTATTGGGCTGGTGAACCGCCTGCCACTCCTTCATTCAATGAATATTCTTCTTTAAAATCAGGTTGGACAGGTTCAGATTCTTTAGTTACATTTAAAGAAAGTAATGATTTGCAGACATCTAACAGCAATGCAATATCTTCATATCTTGGCAGTTTTGTTGAGATATACAGCAATAATTCAGCTCTGAACTATGTTGCCAAAATTGCTTTTGAGGCTGATAATTATCTTAGTCTAGCTCATGGTAAAATTTCAACAATAGATAGCTTAAGTATACAATCTCATAGATTTTATCGTGATGATGTTACATTGACTCCTGGTTTAGATGCTACTTATTCTAATTATGATTCCCCTTGCAGTGCGGAAGTCGGTACAGCTTACAATATCGCCGCTGATGGCACTCCATTTACTCAAGGATTCACTCTAGATGGCGCTACAGGGTTAACTCTTAGTTCTTCAATCAATTCATATTACTTTCAATCTCAAGTGAATATGGATGTTTTGAGTTTGGGTGACAATTACACAGTTTCAGTGTTTTTGTGCATTAGAACATCCACGGTCCACAATCAAGACAAAATTATTACAAGAATAGTTGTAAGTGATAACGGCGATGCATTATCTTATATGTATTTCACGGATTCTGTAGGAGATGAATCTTCAGAGTTTCAGTTAAATTATCTCCCAGCATTTTTGATTCCTGAGATATTGACTGGCGGAATTTATGAAACTTATCTACAAGTAACAGAAGATGAAAATAACTATATAGTTGAAAGTTATTTTACTCCAAATGTTGATTCATTGTTACCAGATAATCTCAAGCAAAAAAGTTATTTATTGGGAAGAGTTGTTATGCCTGTTATGGATTCAGTTACTGGATACTATCCATCAATAGGAGTATATTATGATGGCGCTGATTCCTCTGGTATTGATGTCACCGTGATGAGTATGTTAGCTGCTTGTGGTCCTGGAATAATAGCAGCAGATTTGGGAGACTGTAGAAAGGAAGATTTTAATAGTCTTAATTTTCCTATTACAAAAATTGAAAGTGCTTGGAATACTTATTTTGATGAAGAAATGTCGGATGTTGTTTGGCAATCAGCATCCGCAATTCAAAAAGATTCCTCAAAGGCCACTTTTTCTAAATTAAATAAATATATTGGTCAATCAAACAATGTTACTGGTAAGCAATATCAGGAAATACAGTTTTCAAAACCAAGTTTATCAAACAGAGCTAGTCTAACTTTAGATTTTGTGCATTCTTGTGATGAAATGTATGTAGCTTTTGCTCCAAATCTTTTGACAGATGGAAGTAGAGTTTTACCATTAGGACTGAATTGTGATCCTGACTATGCATATACAGACCAAGATTTAAACCACGAATGCATAACTGTTAATTTTAGTGCAATTAGAAATGAAATTAGTGTAACTCAAAGGAACGCAGATGACACACTTTCATATTATGTTTTAAGAAGCTATAAACCGATAACTCCTTCTAGAGATCTTTACACTATAGAAATTACCGATTTTCATCCTGAAGGATTGGCTGGGACTCAGCAAAGGACATCAGCTAATGCAACTTGGGTAAATATTAGAAGAAATAATAATGTTATTGGGTTTATTCAACTTTCAAGAAAATTATCACCAGGCGCAGATGGCTTAGGATATTATTGTGGAATTGGTTTTAGAACTGCTGATTATGGAGCCACTACAAGTTTAAATTATATATACAAAGTAGACTTTAGGTCACTTCCTGGTATTGAAAGTAATTATTTTTCTTCTCCCCAGAGTGTTAGATCGTTTTTGCTTTCAGATAAAGGATCCTCAAAAAATAAACCGTATTTGGGACAAGGCATATTAAATTCAAGTACTGATTTTATAGGCTTTAATTATGATGCACCTTTGCCGTATGACAACACTCCATTAAGTATAAAGTGTGCAACAACAGGTGGAAGTTATTCAGGTTTCACAAGTAATGGAAATTTACTTTATATTCCAACTTCCACTACTATTGATGGAGTTTCTATTTCCAATTTATCTATTGGGGATTATGTTTTAATTAAAGACCAAGATATTGAAAGTCAGAATAAAGTCTATTCTATACAGTCATTTAATCCATCTACCAGCACAACAACACTTGTAGGATATTCAGCTTCAAGTTATGAGGAGTTAAATATTATTGGTGGAACTGTAAATATTGACACTAAATGGTATCCTGTAAAAACTGGGAACATATATAACTTCTTTTCAACTATATGGTTCAAAGATTTTGATATAAAATACAACAAAGAATTTTATTCATTAACAAATCCAAGTCTTTTAGAATTTAAATTAAAATGGAATAAGCCTGAAGAATCTTTCCCTCAAAACGATTTAAAAATAAGATTCTATAACAATAACTCAAATACTAATTTGCCAGACACTCCAGTCACAGATTGGTTAGATATATCTTCAGTAGTTAATACAGAAACATTTACTGGTAAAAGCAACAGTAGCCTAGTTCAAGTAGTTTTAGATCAAGTTTTGTTGACTTCAGCTAATAAGTATTGGTTCGCTATTTCAACTCCAATGGGTTGCTCATTAGCTGAAGCGAATGGTATTAGATATAACAATCAAACGTCAATAACATCTGGTAGCTATAAAGGATGGAACTTAGCTAATAATCTATGGTACAAGCTTTTCCGTTTCCATTCAAAATCAAGAAAAAATTTAGTTCATAACAATGTTCAGCAATTTAGAATTAGTGCACTTACTCATTCAAATCTTTCAAGTCACGCTACAAACTTATCTTTGCCTGTTACTATTGATATAAATGCCCCGTCCTATACCAATTCAACAAGACCTTTACTTACATTATTTGACAAATCAACTGTAAGAACTGCAACATTTAAAATTGAAGCAGATGATAATGATTCTGGAATTTTAGCATTTAGATTTGGTAAAGAAACTGACTATGGTCTAGTTTATTTTGAGCCTTGGCAGAGTTGGAATTTATTTAAGAATTATAACGACGATAACTTATATACTGTTTATTTACATGGCTCTCAAAGATATGATTTTAGAGGTGCAGAGCTAGGATATCTATTTTCAAATATGAATATAGGCTTCTCTGGTGCAAGAAAAGTTTGGGTTCAATTAATGGATTTTGCTGGAAACATCAGCGAATCATATCCTCAAGCATTTGTCGCACAATCAATTGCAGCAGTTGATACAGAAGCTCCATTTGGAGATGTTGCATTTTATAATTTAGAAACTAACTCTGAAATTCAATTAACTAATAAAAAAGATTCTTGGTTAAAGTTAAATGCTTCTGATGATGTTTCTGGAATAAAAGATTTTAGATATAGAAAAGTAACAAATGAAGGTCCAGGAGAATGGTCAAACTGGATTATGTACAACTCTTACACTCCAATTAAATTTACGGGAGAAGAAGACGGAGTCAAAAGAATAGAAGTTGCTTTCAGAGATTATGGTAACAATATAACTCAGCCAGAATATAAATGGCATAAGGTTCTCAAAGTTAAGAAGTAATGAGTGAAAAATGAGTAGTACAATTTTTAATAAAAGTATTGTTTGGAAGAGCAAATTTGATACAGAAGATATGCTGTATTTAATTGGCATCACTCAAACTAAATATAATCTAGCTTATCTTCAAAATAGTAATGATCCTGACTATGCTGCGAATACAGCATATTATTTAGTTTCTCAAGATGCTGGGTCTAAAAATAGAACAATAAGTCTTAAGCAAACTGATATTGTTTCTTTAACTGGTATCAGCACTGAAGTTACATTTGGCATTGATGATTCCAAGGGATTATTGGTATTTGACCCATCTACTCCTATAACTAATCCATCTTCAATTTCAGCATCTGTAGTCAAAAACGTAGCATCAATTTGGAAAAGAAATCAAGAAAATCCTCAATTTTTAATTGACTTTACTTACCAAAATGAAAGAACCATTTTAAGTGTAGAATCAAACAGCGATGGATTGTTTTTAGGTGGAGCCTCTGGAAAAATTTGGTTTTATGATGGAATAAAAATAAAAGAAGTTTTTGAGTTGGAATATAGTGGTAACTTATTGCCAGCAACGGCTATGACTATTGGCCAATTTGCTCATGATTCCGAACCATATATTTTTGTTGGTTCAGATGAAACTCCTTGTTTATTCAAAGCAAAACTTTCAGAAGCTAGATATGGTAACACTTGGGAGCGATCTGCAACAATTGGTACTTTCCCTCCTGGTGGAATACTTTCTATGACATTTGCATATAACAAAGTATTTATGGGCTTAAGATATAATAAATTTGCCACTTTTGAAGTTGTTCCAATTGTTCAAGTTATAGCTCCACAATCTTTCGAATCCGATGAAAATACTCAAATTATTGATGAAGATTATGTTGTAAATGTATATCCTTTAGTTACAGATAATATTTCTGATTTTTCAAACGATTCAATAGATATCCAATGTTTAGAAAAGGGCAATAATCAAGTATTTGCTGGAATATCTGATAGACCTGAAGTTTGGTCATATTCAGAAGTGCCTATAAATAACCCATTAAATGATGAAGAATGGGGTACTCAATTATTTGACAGAAATTTTGCAGATGATCCAGCTCCAGCACAATTTTATTCTAAAGGGTCTGTAACAAATTCTAGACTAAACTCAAATGTCAGTCATATTTATGTGAATGACTATGCAACACCAAGCAGTTTAAAATCTGCAATTCTATTGACAGGACAAACTAATTCAGAGACAGCATTCGAGTTTTCTGTCGGAAGTGATTGGGAGCAAAGTTTAGACAAGACTCAAACACAGCTTCCATATAATGAAGTTGATTGTGCTACAACTGCAAATATTTCTTTCAGCTACACAACTCCTCCTATTATTGATGGATTTCAAATGATAGAAGGTTCATCAATACTTATCAAAGACCAAGATACAACTTCGGAAAATGGCATATATACTTTGTTCTTTTCAAACGGAAGTTACAGTTTTGTAAGAGCAAATTTCAATACTGCTTCATCTGTAAGAGTTGGATTTATTATTAAAAATGGATATATAAACGCAAACTCAAGATTTCTTTTGGATGTTGCTGATATAGAACTTAATCAGTTTAATTTCTATAAACCAGCTCATACTATAGAGTTAGAGCTATTTAATGCTGGTTATGAAAAATATTCAAATGAAGATAATGAGCCTTTTTGGATTGGAAATGATCAAGATTTTTCAGGTTCAAATTATATAGAAATACCGGATGCAAATTTAGGATACCAAGGCATAGAAGTTTCAGATGGTTACAGGCAATATAAACTTGAATTTAGTGCTGCAAATATAAGGTTAACGAGTGGAAATAATGTAGTAACTAAGTCTTTACCATCATACGGATTTATCAAAAATTGGAATTTTTATGACAAAAGAACAACTTCTGGATGGACAAACTCAGGGTATTTTACAAATTTATCAGTAGAATCTTTATCTGAGACTTTGCCAGATGGAACAGCTAAAGTTTCAAATTCACTTTATCTTGATGAACTTGGTAAAACTGGAAGTCCTAGAATAACAAACTCTAGTGTTAACGTTAATGTAGATATAAACACAAAAGTTCTCATTAAAATGAAAATTAATGCTCCAAGTGGGTATACAGTTTACTCTGGTAAAATTAAATTCAGTTGGTCATATGGAAATGGAAATTTTGAAAATTGGGTATCAGCTGACATAAAAAACAATAGTGACTTTGTTTTGTATGAATTAAATCCTAGTTGGTATGGTTCAGTCAAACAAGTAGCTATTGAATTAGAAGGACTACCAGAACAAGATAAAAGACCACTTAATGCCTATATTGATTTCATACAGTTTGTTAATACTGATAGTTGCTTTAATATCAATCTTAAACCATCAAGTGTCAGAATTACAACTCAAGACAAAGACATACAGGTTTGGTTAGGAAATCAAACATATCCGACTATCAATATGAAAAATTTTGTCATAGCAGATACATATAAAACTTCAGTAGCTGATTATGACGCTCCAAAAATCAAAATTGGAAAATTGAGCCCTGAAAATGACGAATCTATATTTGGATACACAAGGCTTAGATTTATTGCAGGTGAGACTTACAATCCTACAAGTAAAAAAATACTAGAATTGCGTAATACAACAAGGTTTCCATCTGCTGGTGGAGTAAGAGTGTTAACTTTTCACGATGGTGCTCTTTATGCCGTTTGTGATGGGATTAATACAAATAAAATGTCTGATAACCCTGATGATAGGCAAATAAAGATTTTTAAATATGATGCGTCTAATGAAACTTGGGAAAAAGAAGAAGCACAGTTTATAAGAAAAATAGATTCTAATACTGGAGATATTTTAGGCATTATTAGAGCCTTGACTGCTAAGAGTTACAATCAATCTCTTTACTTAAGTGGTCAATATGGTTCTATTAAATATAACCCTAATAGATAAAAATAATGGAAGAAAACTTGTTTAATGCCTTGACAGTTACTTTTAGCTCAAGTTCATATGTTGCATCTGACGGATATACAATTCATGCAATCTTGAGTGGAGTCACTTCTCTTCCTTTATTGCCCTCTACAGGAATAAATGGGTTTTATGTTTTTTTAAATGATATTCCAATATCTGTTAAAACTGCATATGTTGAAAACCCATCAGGATCAGCAACACAAAAAGCTACTGTAATACTTAAAACATATGTAAAAATCAAATCAACTGATGCAGTAAAAATAAAACACGTTTATGACAACCTGACAGACAACTCAACAACTCCAATCACTGATTTATCATTATTTACAATTACAATCAATAATAGTACAGAGAACAAATATTTCGATCCCAATAATTGGAATACTGGTCTTGATGATGGAAATGTTGTAATTGGAACAGAATCAGGATTTTTTACTGACTCTACAGATCTTTTCAAAAAAGAGCTTACATATCCATTTGCAGAAGTAATTTTAGACACAAAACCTCCTGAAGGATTAGTCATCATTAATGAATCTACGACTACTGGTGGTATCGATGTAAGAACGTTTGCCGCATATGCTCCTTTTGATTCTTCTGATTCTGGATACACTAGTAGAAATTTAGCTCTATCTTCTTCTGCGATAGAGGGGTGGCAATTTATATCGAGTACAGAGCAAATTATAAATTCTTTTGTAATACAGCTTAAATTTACTCAGTTATCTTCTCCAACTCCAGCCATAGGAAATCAAACTGGAAGAGTAGTTGTATCATTGTATTCGAATACAACTGGAGATGTTCCAAATACTCAGATAGTTGAACTTGGTGTAATTCAATATGACACTTTAACAAATGCATATCAAGAATTTAGTTTGACCCCTTTATCTCCAGTGACACTGTCTTCACAAACAACTTATTGGATTGTTTTATCTTTTGAAACAATTGTTAAATCAGGTGTTACATCTTCTGGAACTCTAGATATTTTAGTCAAAACAAATGACACTTTAAACTATGCAGTTTTTGAATCAAATGCTTGGAGAAGATTAGCTCAAAAACAATTTGGATATTTGAAGTTAGTTGGGTCTAAATCTGACGGCGATGCTATACCTTCTGATATTATGGCTCAAGATATAATTGGTAAAAATTTATATCAAGCAACTAATTTCGGAGGCAGCACTAACACATCACAATATGAAAAAATTGGGGCTGGAGATGCTTATTTTTTAAATATGTACTTAACCCCAGACTCTACAAGTGGTTTATATCCTTTAGTTCAATCAATAGATGTTGGAGCTACTTCATCAAGATCCAAAAGCTACATCGTTGAAACAAAGCTTACTCCTAAATCAAATTGGGAGACATTATATTACAACTCATCAAGCACATCTACAACAGACTTTATTAGATACAAGTTCAATACACCAACTAGATTTTCTAATATTAGAATTGGATATCGTGGAGATTTACTTGCAAACATAGAAGCTGGAACATTAACTATAGCTGGAAGTGATGAATGGTCAGATGTTGTTGAAGTTCAAGCATCGCACTTTTCTGATTTTAGAGATGCTGATGAATTTGAAAATGTTAACACTAGGGCTTGGGCTCCTTTTACTGAAGGAGCGTCAGTTTATAATTGGAATGTAACAAACCAATCTAGGTTATGGGAAAAGCTTGATAATTATTCAGATACAGGATTTTTACGTTCTGCTCCAATATCAAGCCAGATGGTTTTAGCATCTTATCAAAAAGCTTCTGTTGCTCAGGGAACGGCGCAAAGAGCTGCACTAAATTTAAGTTTGATAGGCACTGGTGATGTAATTAATGCAATTGCAGTTCACAATTCTGTGGTGTATGTTGGTACTGAGTTAGGTTATATTTATCAATCTTCTCAGGGTGACTATTGGACTATTATAAATCAAAAAAATCCTCTAGATTTAACTGAATACAAAACATTACCACCAGTCACTGCTTTAACTTCCCATGCTGGTGCTTTGTATATTGGAACTAAAAAAACAACAACCAAAAATGCAAGTGTTTATAAATATTTTGACAAAAAATTTACTGCAATAAAAACTGATTTTACAGAAAATAAAATTTCAGCACTAGCAAGCGACAAGGGGTTTTTATTTGTTGGCACTGCTGGCAAGTTTGGCACACTTGAAGCTAGTGTGCGATTTTATGATGGGACTACTTTTACAAAACTTGCCACTGCAGCATTTGACCAAGTTCAGTCAATGATTTATTCAACAGCTTTAAATACTATAGTTGTTGGCTTTAATGGAGGACAGGTTTGGAAGCTAGTTTACAATTCTAGTAATAACCCAGCCTCTTGGACCAGAATCCAAGATTCTGGCGCTAGTAATATTTTCAACATAAATGATGACAGTTCAGGCAAATTTTTGTTTGTGTCTACTGACCTAGCATTGTATAGTTACGTAAAATCACTTGATACTTTTAAGACTTTATCTTATCCAAAATATAGCAATCCTGGTTTACAGTTAACTTGGAAACAATTTGCTGCAGCAGGATCTACCGACTATAAAAATGATCGAGATTTTACATTTGTCACAGCCGCAAGTCAAGAATCTTCAATAAACGAGTTTAATTTATCAACTTCTAAACCTACAGGTATCGGAGCTTCATATTACACAGCGGTTTTTGAAGGAGCTATAAAGGCCCCAGCAACTGCAAGTTATCAGTTTTTGGTTAAGTCAAATACAAATATCAGACTAACAGTAAACAGTAATACTTTAACATCATCTTCATTGTGGACTACCGAAAGTGATGTGACAACAAACAGTTTAACTAATAATTTTGCTTCACAAACAGTTAGTATGGTTAAAGATGCCTATTACCCAATCAAACTTGAAGTTGCTGTTAAAGAAGCTGGTATATATATTCCAAAAGTTTCTCTATTTTGGCAGGATACTAGTTCTGTCTTCGAAGATTCTTCTGCTGTCAGTGCAACGTATTTTTACAAGCCAAATGTAATTACTTCGGTAAATAATTTAGTCAATTCTTATTTAGGCAGTGGTCTGGATGGTAGTTCGTATAGTTTTGATCCTTCATTTTACGAAACAACAAAAAGATATGCATATGTAAGATTAAAAGATGAAGCTGGAAATTATCATAATTACAGATTGTCAGATGGATCTATACCCTATGAATCACTAAATGATTTCATTTATCAAGGAGATTCTGGTATCGGAGAAACTATACCAGGCTTAGGGTATATATCTTTTGCACCTCAAACAGTGCTTGCTGGTAACACTTCTACAGCAACGTTGCATTTGCCTAATAGTGTAAATACAACTTCAATTTACACCATTACAACTGATGGCAATTCAACATCAGCTGTTTCCAGCGTTACTGTTCCTGCAAACAGTGTAGCTGCTAATTTCAATGTAACCGTCAACTCAAGTGTAGCTACAACTATCACTAGTACAACTGTAACTGCTTCTTTAGGTTCTACAGCTTACAAAGGCACTTTGAATATTAGTAGTACAGGAGGCACTGTTCCAACAGGAAACACAAAGGGAATTATTTATCAAGTTAAGGCTGAAATGAATCCAACAGTAGCTCCTATAACTTATATTCCAAGTGTGACAGATGAAATATATTCACCAAAGAGAAAAGTAAGATCAACTGGAAGCTATGTTAATCAACCTTTCTATGTTCCTACATTATCACAATGGACCTCAATGACAGTTCTTATATTGAATGAATACAATGTAAATACAGCTGTAGGACTAGATGCAGGAACAGAAGTTAACGTATATATTAGAACATCAGATACATCAGCGGGATGTTTTACAACTCCTTGGAGTGCTGCTTACTCTAAATCCTACATCAACAACAGCTCGGCTCCATTAACAGCCGAAACTTTAACAATAGATCTCCAAGCATACAGTGGAAAATTTATTCAGTACTACATTGAACTTGTCTCTGCAACTCAAGGTGATAGCCCAGAAGTTAAAGCTGTAACTATAACATATAAGGCTGCTACGGGCTCTTATTTCTTTACTAAGACATTTAACACTGAAGATTACAGTACAACAATTCCTACACCTACATTTAGAAGAGGCTTGCTAACTTCTAATCAAGACAAAAAGGATGGCGAGATTGTTTATGGGTATACAACAGATGATAGAGATGGATATAAATATGACTTTGGTCGTTATACCATCATCGAGCCAAATAAAACTTTTGAACTCGAAACTCCATCATCAACCATAAAATTTGCAATCTTGTTAACCTCTATTGATGGCGATCCTTCCATTGTTTATGATTTTGCTGTTCAACTAGATGCTGGTGATGAAGATATGAAGTTTATGCCTGAATTGTAAAATGTCTCAAAGAACAAATACATATAATTATCTTTACTTAGAATATGGCGATAAATGGTACCCTCTGTTTGATAAGCAGAATATGCTTACATCAGAAAACCAACTCCAAGCTTTATTTAAATTTGTTGGGCCTGGAATTTTAACTGGCTGGGAAGTATACAAACTTTCTGATTATAGAACAAATCAACTAGCTTTAATTAACGCATATTTAACTAATTACGAGAGTGAATTAGGTCAAAGACTAGCATATCTAAATTTAAATTTTACTCGTGAGACTTCTACTAATAAAAGATATTGTGAAGTTGCAACTACATCAAATATAACTTTATCAAATCTTCAAACAATAGATGGTGTATCCTTAGCCGATGGTGATAGGGTTCTCGTTCGTCTTCAAACAGACCCATCACAAAATGGTGTTTATATTGTTAAAGATGGTGCAAGCTGGATAAGAGCAACAGAACTTAATAATAGCACTGATTACAATGACAATTTCTTAGTATATGTAAAAGGTGGTAATAACTCTACACAAACGCTTTGGCTTGCTACTTGGACTCCTGATTCTGCTGAGACTACGTTTACTTTAGGCACTTCAAATCTGTATTTTTTCAATGCATTTGAACAATGTATATTAGTAACTCCTGGCACTGGAATTGTAAGTACTTTCTCCGCAAAAACTGAAAAATATAACTACTTCAGATACACAGCATCTAACACATATTTTGTATGGGCAGAGCCAAGTATTTGTTTGCAATCTGAGGGTATTTGTGCAATAACCTCGCCTCAAAATCCTGACGAAGAATATTACTTACAGAATGATGCGATTTACCTAGCAGAAGCATCGACCACAGAAAGAATTGATACTGATTATCTAATAACTCAAAATGCCTACGTTATTGATGAAATAGTTTACTCAGATAGTAGAAATGAAGTTAAAAATCTTTCTGGTCAATTTCAGCAAGCATTAAGAAAAGCATTTTACAAGCATGTGCACTCTGGAACTGAAGGCAATCCATCTAAAATTGATTTATCTTCAAGAGTTGTACTAGATGCACTACCATTAGATTCAAACAATCAACTTAATTATGCTTCGAACATATTTAAAATACAAAGCAATCCTAATTTTAACCCGATCCCAACTTCTGGAACCGCAACTACCATTGGATATTTTGGATTGCCAGAAGTAAGATTGAATGACGTAAAATTAGATGCTTCTCAATACAATTTAAATTTATCTGGCTCAACAATATCTTTAAAAAATAATTTAGACTCGACTGATAGACTGCAAATTTATCTACCAAAATCTCCACAGAAAAAACTATTGCCTATATCTTTATCAGAGAGTAATAAAAGTTATGGCTCTTTACTTTCTGGGGCACTTCAATCTGGCGCAAGTATATTCTTAACAGACGGTACAACCACATCAATCACAGATTCTAATACTAATTCAACTACTACATACTATAATCTTTTTATATGGTCAGATACAGAATATATTCCAGCTAAAGTTTATATCAATGGAGTTTTGGTTGATTCAGATTATTACGAAATTAACCCTTATGCTGGTGAATTAATTTTAAAATCTAGCTTGCCTGAGATTGAAACATACACATACGCAGATTTGTATGTAGTGGCGGAAAAGATTGGAATTCAAATTGAAGGAAAATTAACTGGCGCAAGACTTAAAAATGTTGATGCAGCTTCTTTTAATGCTGGAACAATTGATCAAAAAAGAATTGTAAATCTTGATCATATTGGAATTAATAGATACAAAAATCAAGCAACTTTATTACCTTCTTTAAGATTATTTGCAGAAGGGAATCACACATTCTTTTATCCAGAAATTCCGAATTCTGATTTACAAAATATTTCAGAACTTTATTATATAAATAAATCTTTAAATGTTGATAATTCAAAATATTTAGTAGGAAACAAAAGAGGCTTGTTTTCTTCTATAGATTTATCAACTGGCTCTTACCAAACTGGTTGGAATATTGATAAAGGACGTATTTCTTTCTTTCTTGACAATATACTACACCCTGAAGGCACCAACTATTTCAAATCTACTTACGCTTTAACAAAAGAAGGCAGAGTTTGGACTACTACTGATTTTGGCGATAACTGGACTATTGTTAAAAATCCTATAGACACATCATTGCCAAATCCAATCCTTTCTACTGCATTTTATTTGTCAACTGATAGAGAAGAGATTTATAACTCCGCTGGTCGTTTTACTGGCTATAAATATTCATACTTCTCTTACATGGGTACTGATGATGGCCTTTACACAGCGCAAATAGCAGACAAACTTACAGAAAATGATTGGGCTTGGTCAAAAGTAAAGAATATTTTTAATCAAAATGGAGTTGCTCTTACTAGCCTTGCTCCTATTTCTGCCGTCAATGAAATAAGCACTAGAAGAACAAAAACATTAGAGGGAAGCGCACCACAAGTTTCTTATGATAGAACTGTTTATGCTTCAGCTGCAGTTGGCAATTCAGGTCTTTATTATGGCGGTTTAGGCTCATTAACCAGAATATTTACTCAAGATGTCAAGGGTATATATTGGATTAAAGACGGCACCACTGGAATAAACAAAAATGATTTGATTTGGTGGACTGATCAAGATGTTTACATTACTCACACTGCTGAATATGTAGAAACATCTGATGAAACAACTTCTTATACTTACTGGAATCACCCTCTGACAGGAGCTATAACAACAAAGCCAGTTAAAGCTGCAACAACATCTAAATTGTCAGCCACTTATAATTCAGGATCAAGCCCACATACTTTAACTTTTAACCCATATGATGAAGAAGCTTTGGGCCTTGTTTCTGTATCAACTGGAACCACGATAGTAAATGGATTGAACACTAAGTTTATTGATTATGCTGGTTCTGGAGTTAGCATTGGAATTGGATTTACCAGAGGATCAGATGTCACTACTTGGTACAGTATTGATTCAATTTTTAGCAATTCAAAGCTATTTTTAGATAATAATTATTCAGGTTCTTCAATAGCATCAACATCTTATGTTATGTTGTATCCAAAATCTGCTTTCAATGTTGATGGATTTACATATTCTTCTACTGGTACTGGGCAAAGTGTTTTAGTAAAGAATCAGTACAACCCAGTTCATAATGGTGTGTATTATGTTTCTACTTTGGGTAGCTCTTCAGCAAACTGGGTCTTATCACGCTCGGCTACTGCTGCTTCAACTTCTGGTGAAAACATATCAGTTATAAATGGAACAAAAAATGCTGATAGTATCTGGTATGTTGATAAAAATTCAGGCGCAGTTACTTTTGGCACATCAGAATTAAATTTTTATATTACAAAATATAAATTATTCTCTGCATCTGGTCTTGGCGGAACAATTACTTCAGTTGATTTTAGAAAGTATGCTGATTCTAATGACTATATCATTGGTCATACTAAAGGAATTGGCTTAGCAACTGATACAACAGGTCCAGGGGTAAATCCAAGTTCTAGAAATCTTTATTGGGACGCTACCTTACAAGGCGAAGTCAATACAGTTTGCTCAGTTGCGGCAAGTAATTCTGGTTTAGGGTTTATTTACGCCGGTACAAATCGTGGAGTTTATGTTTCAACAGATTTAGTATGGAATGAAACTTACCTTAATCCTGAAACAAACTATCCTTGGTCAAGAGCTTATGATGCTTTTAGGGCAAGTGATGAAGTTTCTATATTTAATGCACAAGATTCAGTACAAGAGTTTAATTTTAATAAATATTATCAATATCAACTCATCAAACTAGACGCTACAGCTGACTATGGAAAAAACTTCACCTACGAAAGGGATTATAGAGTTTTTTATGTAAAGCCTTGGAGTTCCACAAATGCTAAAGCGATTGTATATATTGGAAAAAAACCAAGTACAATTCCTTATTTTCTTGATCCAGCACTAGGCAAAATAGAATTTACATCTAGCTTAAAAGCTTCTCAATTGAATGATGTTTTTATTACTATCATTAGAGAAGGAGCTTTTTTATTCAACACTGGAGAAACATATCACGAAGAAGTAGTAAGGGATTTGGTTTCGGATGCTACACCAATTACAACTTTGAGCCAAGCAAATGCACCTACAGAATCAGTATTTTACACAAAGCAACCTATTTCAGAAACATCACTTACAATTTTAGAATTCAAGGTTCCAAAATCCAATCCAGTCGTTAGTGAGCAAGTGATTGTCAACATTGTTTATGATGATAGAACCAAAACATATACAAATAATATAGTTCCTAGAGCTAGTTCATACACATTTCCAGTTAACACTGAAGTTTATGCAGTAAGAACAAAAAAATATTTGGGAATACAAGATTATATTTCCAAAAAGCAAACTAATCAAGCTTACTATTTTAACTCTTTAAATGTAGCCAACACTTCTGACATCGTGATGAAATTAGGCGATGGTGATCAAACATATTTTGACCCATACCCAACAGTTTCAGTAAAATCAATTGACAAAGAGACTGGCCTTAAGAATCTCATTTTTACTAATGACATAGCTAATGACAATTTTGACATTACTGCATCAACAAATACAGATTTTGTAGGATTACTGCCGTCTGTAGATGATAGAGCAGACAGTCCTTCAGCTACTTACGTAATTTACAACCCATCTTATTTGGGTGAAAATATGTATTTGGGAACTGAAAAAGGCTTGTGGAAATATTTCAGTCATTATGATGTTGTAAGTCACCTCGGTGGAGCTTCTAGAGTTTATTATGTTAAAATTGCTTCAGGAACTACATTAAACATTGGTACTGATGTTGGTTTGTGGTCAGGAAGCACAAATGATGATATTTATGAATTAAATCCATCATTTACTCAGGCTCAATTTGATTATTTGAATGGCTCTTGGTTTGATGGAACTTACGAAGCTTATGCTAAAGAAGATGGAGTTTCATTTGTTTGGACTCCTAAGGGTGCTACACAATTCCAATCAGATCACGTTACTTTAGTTGATAAATTCAGAGCCAATGGATTATATAAAGATAAGTTTATTAAAATAACCACTGATAGCCAAGGTAATTCAAAACAGACTGAAACAGATGCTTTATATGTATGTGCAGAAAATGGTTTATTTGCTGTTACTAATGGGGCTAACGCTGGCACTCAACTTACTGCTTTCTTAACAGGAAGAGAAGTTTTTGGTGGAAAGGTCAATGGATATAAATACTACAAAATATTTAGAGCATTAGCAACTCCTCCATCCACAAAAGCTCCAGTACCAATATTTATATTAACAAATAATGGTCTTTTAAAAGTAAGAAACTGGAGATGGCTAGATCCTGCTGATGCTGCAACACCAGATTTCACAGTTGAAAACACTTATTTAGAAGGTTTGTCCTGTCATTGTTTTGCCTTAGATACAGAAGCGTCTCCTGACGGAACTGCACCAGGTAAGTCAAAGATTTATATTGGCACAAACAATGGTGTTTATAGATCACTTGATGAGGGTAACACATTTGAAAAGTGCGAGCGTATTAATGGTGGATTAACTGCTGTATACGATTTAAAAGTATTTACAAGTGCAGGTTCTGGAGACCAAGTTCTTCTGGCAGCAACAGAGTTTGGACTTTGGTATAGCATTGATAGTGGTGACACTTGGTATGATCCTGGTTATGAAACAGAATATATAGGGGCTGTTGTCGATTTTACTGGACGACCTAATAATCATATAGATTTTGGTGAAGGTGTTACTTTAGGCGGAAAGCTTGCTCAAACCTTCCAAGTAGGCACGGGTCAAACTTTAATACAAAAAGCATCAGCTTTGTTATATTTAAAATCTTTCTTGGATTATGATGCTAGATATGATAGTTCTTATGCAAATAATACAATAAGAGGTTATTTATATTCTGTCAACAGCAGCGGAGTCCCATTAAGTGTTGTAGATACAAGCCCGACTATTTATAATCCATCTGATTTGACCCCGGGTTCATTCGTGAATTTTGAATTTGACTATTCAACATCTATAGGCTCTACTTTAGCTTTTGTTGTTTCAGAAGATGTGACTTCTGGCGGTATTCAATTGATGCAATGGACTAAATCAAGCAGATTTAATCCATATGCAAACGGTAACGCTTGGACATATAATACAACCTGGAGTGTTACCCAATCTGTTGAGCACATAGACTTTTTCTTTAAACTGTTTTATGCAAATCCATTGACTCCAAGTGATACAATCATTCCAATTGGTTCATATAGTTCAGCAGGCACAACCACTAAAAATTGGAATCTTGGTGAAGGTTCTGGAGTTTTAGTTAAAGATAATGGTGCTTTAACAACAGATATTAAATTTGCTATGGCTATGGTTTATGACGATAGCACATCAATAAAATCATCCATAGGCAACACACAATACGAGTTAACCATCAAAGATTTCTTTACCACTTTATCTGACAGAACTAAAAAATATATTTCTGGATTAGGTAGTACTTTAGATACAAGTTACTTTGATTTCTGGCAATTTGGTACATCAATACAACAAAAGACAGGCACTGGATATACAAATTCCATTACAGAACTCAGTAAAAACATTCTATCTTTAAAGCAAAAAGGTTCAAAAAGCGAGCTATTAGAAACAGTTGGTATTTCGGTTGTTGGTCTTTCTCCGCAATCAATATCTGAAGCTATTTTGAAACTTGATGATGAAACTAATAATATTTCTAGAGTTAATAGAGTTGTATCATATTTATCAGAAATTAATGCTTTAAGATTAAATGATTTGAGAGATTGGTATTCCTCAACAAGCAAGAAGCAAATCAATCTTGTGAAATGGTCAGGTAGTGCTACAACTAATTTAACTATTTCTCTAGCAAAATCTAGCACTGGCGGGACTTATACCTGGAGTTCTTCTGATTATCCATTTGTTGAAGTAAATGTTAGTGGAACAGCAAGAACAAATAATTATTCAGTAAGTCCATCATTAGGTAGAGTAACTTTCAATGCTGGATATGGTATGACCTCAGGTGATTCTTTAAATGTTTACTTGAGGCAAGATTGGGATGGCACTTCAGCTGGTATTAAAAACTCCGATACAGCAAGAACTGAATTTATCCGTCAATGGTCAGAAACTTACAAGCCACTATCATTTGTTTTTGCAGATGGAGACAATATTTCAACTGACTCAGAAGATGATATTGTTATTTCGGCAAATGCAGCATGGAATGATAAAGGTGTTAATATAAATACTTTTGGATTTGGAAGAGCACACGATCCATCGAAGTTGCAAACTATTTCAGTCAAATCAAACGGAAAACATTTTGACATTTTAAATGGTCAAGATAATGGTGATTTAGAAAATTCATTAAATTCATTCTTGCATGGCGGAGATAATGATGCTTTCACAGGCGCTTGGTCAAGAACAATAGAGTATGATGAACCAACTTATATAAAAAGTATTCACAGTACATTTTCAGCTGCTTCAGGCTCAACTGTTTCTGTAAAGTTTAGATGGGCTAAAGATAGGCAAAACTATTCATCTTGGATAAATTTAGTAAGTGGTGTTGGATATACATTTAAAAAAGAAGTCACGAATGTAGAATATTCAATATCTATGCTTGAAGGTTGGTCTGGAACTGCAGCAATTAGACCTGTAGTCTCGTCTTTGTATCAAGTTGTAACTACACCAGCAATAAAAACACTTGTGACTGAACCATATGATGTTAAAGGAAGTATTTTTGAATACAACTTAACATCTAATGCTTCAATTCCAGAAAATGCTAAACTTCAATGGGGAATATGCCGTGGAGATAGTCACGATTGGGATGATTTTGAGCATATCATCACAAATAGAAATGCATCATTAAGCAACCGACAAATTACATTTCAATATACTGATGAAGTAGTTTATTCAACAGATTCAGGGCTTACTTTAAGAGATATTACCGGTGTTAATGATCTTGGTGATCCATTGACTCCTCAAGTTTTACAAACGTTTTATAATGGATTAGTTTTTAAAAACTGGAGAAGTGATGCAATCGTAAAAGTTTTTGAAGATGGTGGCAGAACTGAGGTTGACCCATCAAAGTACAAAGCTAATTTTATTGACGGTACATTATCTTTTGAAGTTCCTGTTCTAATAACCACTCCTGTAACAATCACATATCCAGAAAGACAAGCAAATTATTATGGCGAACCAACATTTACTATTGATCATAAAACATATTTTGCTGTAAATGGAAGATGGCCATTTGATAGCGAAGTAGTCGTTTTAATAAATGGGACAATAACTCGTGGTGATTATTTCTTAAATAGAGAAGATGGGGCTGTAACTTTTTATAATGAGCTTGAAAGAACAGACACAGTTACCATATTCATACTTCCATCAAATAAGTTTAGAATAGGTGTGAGAATTACAGAATACGATCAATCTCAAGCTAATATTTTGGGATATGCTTTGCAGTATTCTACAGTTAAAAATGCTGATGTCTTTTCCTCTTTCATAAATACAACCCAGCCATATTTGTTATCAATACCTGAAATAACATCTACGTCATCTATTGGCTCATCTATTTCAATTAATGAAAGAATGACATTGAATTACAATTTTTATTCATCTAATGGGAACAGAGAGCAAAAAACTCAAACCAAGTGGTATAGATATAGAGAAGTGTTAGGCGTAGGAACTACAACTGAAGTTTACACTACTAACTCTTTACCAAATTATAGAAACAGAACTGTGGAAAGAATTGCTGATTTATCTGGTAATGATGATGTATTTTTAGCCGGAGATATTGTTTTTGCAGTTGTTTCGCCTTCGGATGGATTTAAGACTGGAGTTGGAGTTACTTCAAGAAGTGTAATTCTTAATGACAATTCCTTACCATATATTGGAAATTTAACTTTGTCATCTGGTGATGCAAACAACGGAATTGTTTTCAATTCTACCACTGGTGTCTATACTATGACTGCAGGATCAACAATCATAGCTAATTATGATTACTATAATGGCGAGTCTGCTTCCCCAACAACAGTTAATAATAGATCAATCTTGCAATGGTTTGATAAAGATAAACCTCTCGATATTTTATCTCCAACTACAACTTTATCAACAGATTACATCAAAGTTGGAAGTGTTATTTCAATACTAGTTACACCTTCAGACGGGGTTGATGTCGGATTGAGTGTACGTTCAATAGAAGTACAAATTATCTGATAGGTAATGACATATATCAACTCAGAATATATCTAATAGTGTTATCTGGAGAAAAAAATATGTCAGACAGAATACAATTTATTCCTGAAGAAGATTTGGTTTACAAAGTTGCTCCAATAGGATTTTCTATTGGCGATAATGTAGGCTGGGGCTTGTTGATGTGTAACATCGAAAAATATTGGCAATTATCAAAAGGTGCTGGTATTTTAGTTGGCGTTTTAGACACTGGTATGGTTGACCATAAAGATTTACCTCAAGGAACAGTATGGGGTACTGGTCTTAACTGCACTGACGAAGATACTTTTATAGACCACGGTAGTGGGCACGGCATACACGTTTCTGGAATTATTGGTGCAAGAGAAGACGGTCAAGGCATTGTAGGAGTTGCACCTGAGTGTACTATTTTGCCAATCAAAGTTTTAAATAGAGATGGGTCAGGTTCTTATGAAAGTATTGCAAAGGGTATAAGAGCCGCTATTGACGCAAATTGTGATATTTTAAATCTTTCTTTAGGCAGCCCTTCTCAGCCACCACAAGAAATACACGACCTAATAAAAGAAGCAACAAATAAGGGAATGATAATTGTTGCTGCTGCAGGAAATGATGGTGGTGACGTTTGCTATCCGGCTAAATATGAAGAAGTTATTGCTGTAGCTGCAATGAGTAAAGATGGAAAAATAGCAAACTTCTCTTCCCGTGGTCAAAGAATTGCTGTCGCTGCCCCTGGTGTAGATATTTATTCAACACACTTTAATAATGGATATGCGAATATGTCCGGAACAAGTCAAGCATCTCCATTTATTGCTGGAATTTGTGCTTTATTATTATCACATTCTAGAGCTAACGCTGGTGTAGAGCTTATTAAAGGCTACGTAGATATGATAAAAGCACTAAACAACTTGCTTGCAGAGAACCCGATGAAAACATCTGATGGTTATGAATATGGAGTACCAAATTTTATAAATATTGATCCGTCAAAATATAAAAACGTGGTAGTTCAAGTTCCAATGACCCCAGAAGAAGAAGCAAGATTACAAGAAAAATTAATTTAAAAAGAGCTTAGGCCAAAAATAAAAAAGAAACCTCAACTCTCTCTTAATCTTAGGAGGAGTCAATGAGAAACAAAAATTTATTAAAATTATTAATAGGTTTGGCTTTAGTAATATGTTTGTATTTTAATCCATACAAGATTATTATGGTTGTTGGGAGTTCGATGTATCCGACATTGAAATCACATCAGTTAGTTTTGGCCAAAAAAGTTGATAAAATTGAACGTGGAGATATTGTCATAGCATTTAATGATGCAAGAGAAACTATAATCAAACGTATAGCTTATTTACCTGGAGAAAGTTATCAAGTTGTTGTAGAGCCAGGTTTTTCTGAACCAAAAATGGTTCAAGATTTGAATAACACTGAGCTTATATTTTTTCTTGTAGATAAAAGATGTATGGTGGTTGATTGTAAAATACCTAAAGGTCATTATTTTCTTTTAGGGGATAATAAAAGTAACTCTGACGATTCAAGAAGATTTGGAACCGTAGAAGAAAAAGACATTTTATATAAGGTCATTTATAGATGAGTTTGTTTAAATTTAATACAACTGAGTTAGAATGGAGATTAAAATTAGGTCAGAAGCTTGAAGACCCGGTTAAAAAGCTTATTCAAACCGCTATTCAATCTTCTTGCACTATTTTTGTAGATGATGCTGACTCAAGTTGGACGGGAAGCGGGTTTCATCTTGGTGATGGATATATAGCTACAGCTTCACATGTTGTTCCGCCTGAATTAGAAAAGAAGCCTCATCAAATAAGAGTTTCATTTGATGGTAGAACAATGTATCCAGCACAGTTGCAAATCTCAGATCCTAATGTTGACTCTGGGATAATCTTATGCAAACCAATTGCTAAGACTATCCCAGCAGTCGGTTTAGCCAATTCTGACGATGCAGAAGTTGGAGATATTGTTGCTGTTATTGGTTCTCCTGAAGGTTTTCACGATACAGCTACAGTTGGAAGAATCACAAACACTCATCAAACTTTAGGCGAAGGCGCACCGAGTAAGGCATGGCAGGATATTATTTTTGTTGATGCAGATATACTTGAAGGTGCATCTGGTGGTATGGTTATCGGTACAGACGGTTTGGTTTATGGCTCTATCATGGGAGTTACTGGACAACACGCAGATGTAGGTGTTGGTGAAAACTCTGCTTGTCCATCAAACAAAATTATAGGGTTAATGAAACAGCTAGGCAAGTAATTGTATACTATAGAGTATGCAAGATCATTATCAAGTTCTAGGGGTTTCTAAAACTGCTTCTGCTGATGAAATAAAGTCAGCTTATAGAAAATTATCTAAGCAATTTCATCCTGATGTAAATAAAGATCCTGATGCAGAGGAAAAGTTTAAACAGATTAATGAGGCATACTCTGTTTTATCTGATCCTAATAAAAAAGCTAGTATTGATCAACCTAGCCATCCTTTTCACAATTGGAATGAAGTAAACTTTGTTAGAAGGCAAAATTTTAACACGCCTTTAAACATAAGAGTCAATTTAAACTTAGAAGATTTATTCAACAATATAAATAGAAAAATTGTTTATGCTCGCCAAAAATTCTGCTCAAATTGCATGGGTGAAGGCGGAAAAGGTGGAAAAACCGCTTGTATGTCTTGTATGGGCTCTGGACAAAACAAGCAGACTATTCAACAAGCTGGTTTCTTTTTTGAGCAGATTTTTGGCCCTTGTCAACACTGTCAAGGTAGAGGGTGGAAGTTTGAACATATCTGTGGTGGATGTCATAGTGTAGGTTTAGTTCAAGAAGAGATGCATCTTGATTTAAATTTAGATAAAGGCAGTATCTTTAACACAATTATGAAGCCTGATATGGGAAATTATGAAAATCCCACAGCTCCTCCAGGAAAGTTGATCATAGAATTTGGTTTGAATCAACATCCAGAGTTTGAATTTGATAACACTGGAAATGTATTTAAAAAAATACAAGTAAATCCTGTTGAAGCTATTTGTGGGGCTGTAAAAAGGATAAAGTTTCCAAATGGTAAAATAAAAGAAGTTACTATTCCGAAGCTCTCAGGCACAGATTTACTTTTGAATTATCCAAATGAAGGTATACCTAAACCTGACAATACATCAGGTTCATTTCTCGTGTCTTTAATGTATAATTTTCCTACAGAGCTTACTGAAGAACAAGAGCGTATTTTAAAATCATACGTTGAGACTTTAAAAAACTGAGGTGATATAAATGGCAATGGTCAAGAGAGCCAATGGTAAGATTGAGAATTTTACCGATAATGATGGCGATGAAGTAAAGGCTGAGGAAGTTAAGGAAGTTGTTTGGGCTGATGAAAAAAATCAACCAGTCAAGGACGAGCTAACTATCCCTTTGACAACAGATGTAGATTTAGATATTGATGCTGTTGATGATGGCGATGATGTAGTCGCAAAGAACTGCTAAAATGGAAACTTTCATCAAATCA
>JACCDP010836637.1_pt1 | contig 42888 bp, 42 predicted proteins | sample 7445841 | NCBI WGS metagenome assembly JACCDP01 (sample SAMN15323441, study PRJNA562643) | freshwater metagenome | isolation source: river surface water | place: USA:Blue River Watershed | collected 2017-08-17
CCTGCCAAAAGTTTACCTCTGGGAATCCGAAATAGGGACTCCACTGATTGATGCTCCACTGAATTATGGCCGAGAGAATAGATGCTCCGGCCATTATCAGAAGAATCGAAGAAAACAGTTTTCCAAAGTCTTGTGCGTCCATATCAATTTGTCAATTTGTAAGTGAGTGATTCGATTTTGTTTTCGGTCAGGCTGTTCAAGATGGTGTACAACATCATTGAAATGTATTCGCAATCGGTACGTTCTACAAATAAGAAGTCATCAAAAAACTCTTTTACAGCCTGCACCCGATCCGTATCTACGTTGAATTTTGCCGGAAGAACAAGTTTTGATTTAAACAACCTGTCAATCCATTCGGATATTGTCATGGTGTCAGATATGTACACGGGGATATTTGTGGTTACTGTAAACTCAACCGCGACCGGATGTATCTTGTCTCCATCGTATTGAGTGTATTGAACCAATGATGTGTAAATATATTTTCCGTTTTCAATTTTCATGGTCAATATTTTTATGCTTCGCAGCTACTACACGTCATCAAATTTTCATTGAACTGTTGCGCAGCATTGATGCTGAACTGATAATAAAGAGTTTTTATTCCCTCCGAATGAGCCAGTAATATGAGATCAGAAACGCTCTTTGGCGGAGTGTCCGGATGTATCATCAGGTTCAAAGACTGACCTTGATCAATGTATTTTTGACGTTGTGCAGCTAACTTGATAATATCAACCTGAGATATCTCTGAAAATGTTTTAAACACATCTCTTTCCAAATCTGTCAAGAAAGTGAGATGCTGAACCGATCCGTTCTTTTCCAAGATAGACTTCCATGTTTCCCTGTCATTCTTTCCGTACTTTTCCAACACCGAAATCAACTGAGGGTTCTTGTACGTACTTTGAATTTTCGCAAGGGTCTTCTCGTGAATATTGCTTTTAATAGGCTCAATAGATGGAGACCAGCCGCCCATGATATACGACGTTGATTTCGTTGGAGCAATTGCTATTCGAGTCGTATTCCGATATCCGTATCCTTCAAGTATCTTAGGCTCCCCAAACTGTTTGGCAAGTTCCTTACTGGCTTCATCTGCCTCTTGTCGAAGCCGTTTGAATATAGTATTGTTGACTTGGTAAGATGCTAAACTACCAAATGGAATCATGTGCTTTTGCAGATAGGAGTGGAATCCAAGAATGCCTATACCGATAGCACGATGTTCCTCTGCAAACCTAACCGCTTTTTCCAAGCCCGGCATATCTTTGCCTTTCGCAATATATTCAGTCAGGACAGTATCCAAAATGACTGATGCAAGAAACACCAAATTATCTGGCCACTCGTCATAGTGAGCGGCATTCAGGCTAAGCAGACAGCAGGCAAATTCTTTTTCATCATCACAGTATTCAATAATCTCAGTGCAGATATTAGACGTGAACAATGGCATATCTTTGTCCTTGTAAACCTGTGGCTTGTTATCGTCACAGTTATCTTCAAACAAAATATACGGATAACCTATTTCCGATCTGCGTTTCAAAATCTTGGAATATATTTCCCGTTTTTTCTTGTCGCCATCCTTCATAGATTGTATCCAACCTTTTGGTATAGTTACACCAGTTGTAATATTTTGTATAGAGTATCCGGCTGATTTCTTAGGATCGCCGTTAGCACCAATGTCCAAGAATGCAAGAATCTCCGGATGTTCAACAGATGAATACGCGGTAAAGAATCCTCTGCGCATTCCTCCCTGATTAATCTTTGAAATCTTTTGAGCATAACTCGATATCCATGATAACATCCCTTCACTTCTTCCGGACTTATCCGACCCATAGGGCGCACCATATTCCCGAATATCCGAAAAGTTCTTTGCGGTGCCTGCCCCGTTTTTCGCCAACATAGACATCTCATACTCGCCATAGGTAATGGAATGAAGCGTGTCGGAGATTGTACCCATATTACACGAAATAGGTAAACCTCGACCGTTACCAAAATTACTAAGAATGGGAGAACTAAATGATATTAAGTTGTTTTCACAAGCCTTATAAATGTCTTCGGCAATGCCAGAAATACCACTCAGTTCTTCAACTCGTTGACAAATTTCCCAATACCTGTCTTCCGCTGCGACACCTGCATCAAGATATCCTCTTGACAAAAATGTTCTTGCATCATCTGTGAGCCAGTCAAATTTCTTTCTCATAATATCAACCTTTTTTTAAAACAATGAATCAGGATTGTAAGATTGTCCCTTGAAATAATCCGGCCCTTTTTGATCAAAGAAATCAAAGTCAGCAGTTGCCGTGAGCATATTGTTCAGGTAGTCAGATTTTTCAAGCAAAGATTCTTTTACTTCAAATTCGTCTGCATACCCTATAAGATTCAGAGAATTATTAAACCTTGATTTCAAAAACTCGTCCACGCATTCTCTTGGCATGAATTCAAGTTCCCCCTTTTCAAATATCCAGTCCAATACTTTCATCTCGGCTATAAATGCCTTTCTCGCGTTTCTTCTAATTTTTTCTTCCATCTCCTCATCAAACCACTCTGGATTTTCTTTCCGGATAATATTCACCAGTTCACTACCAAACTTGCCATGGATAATTTCCTCACGGGCAGTTGCAGAAATTATCTTGTGGATCGTTTTCAACTTATTCTCATATTTTGAGAAAGAAGAAATAATAAGGAATTGGCTAAACAAAGAGACGTTCTCAACCAACAATGTAAACAGTACCAACGACTTAGTGAACTCCTTGTCAGACCTTGAAGATGTACCTTCTAAATATTTTTTCAAGTATTTTGTCCGATCGTGTATAGCGGGAACATCCATAAGATGCTCAAACTCATCGTCCAGCCCCAATTGACTCAGGAGTTCTGAATATGCAAATGAATGTATAACTTCATTGCCTGCAAAAGTGGAACCTACGAACGAAACCTCTGGCTTGTCAATGCGCATATCCAGTCGCGCCCAGAATGTCTTGACAGCGTGTTCAACGTGGCTTATGGCCAGCATAGTCCGCTTGATAGATTCCTTCCAGTGCGGAGGAATATCTGCATTGAAATCCATCATGTCTCCGGTCAAATGCTCTTTGAATTCTTCAACCTGCCAGTGGCTTCTGATAATAGCTTTCGCATATTCTACCAGTTGAGGATATTCGTATGGTTTGATGGTACTGCGTGAATCAAAAATTCCCATAGTAACTTTCCTTGTTATTTTAATGGTTAAAAATTATTATTCACTTGTCCGGAATTCTTATTGAAAAATTTGTCCAGTTGCTTAGCTCCGAACTGTTTTTCATACTCAGAATCCGACATCATGTTTTCTTTGGTTTTCTTTCCAGACTCGGACTTTTCATAGTAAACCTCAAACCGTCCTTTATCCGTATCAAACAAGCAAGGTAGTGTCATGCCATCCGATCCAAGTCGAGACTTTGCGATGTGAAGTCGGGCTGTGTTATTCACCTTGTCCTTCGGTTTTCTTGACAGGGATATCATAAAGTCCACCACAAACATCTTTGCAAAGGCATTTGATGCAGAGTCCGTACCGATAACATCTTTGTTGGCACCTTCCCGATTGGTCTGATCCGCTGTCCAAAGCGCAAATTCTTTTCTTCCTGCCAAACCTCTCAGATCAGTATAGTGCTGACCAAGGGTTTTGTCGTCCCGGGTATTATTGTTGAACGGGATTTTCATAAGTTCAGCATAGTCAAGAATAACCAAATCAGGCTTGAACCCTGCCATGATATACTTGTCAATACTTATTTCAAGTCCAGACAAACTCAATGTAGAAGTGGGATGCTCTTCAATAAAAAGTTTGCCCTTGAACTTTGCCAATGTCTTCTTGATAGTACCCTGATTTGCCAACAGGTCATCGTAGGGTATTCCTGTCAAAATTGTATCGTATCGCTTAGCTGTATAAATATCATCAAGTTCCAATGTATAATGGAGGACGGTTTTTCCTGCCTTCAATGCGGCCGCTCCGATTGCTGCCAGCACCCATGATTTTCCAATACCAGTCGGAGCCATAACCACCGCCATCTTCCCTTTCGGAATGCCGCCGCCGGAAATATCATTAATGACTTCCCAGTCGGTAGGTATTCTCTCGTGTTCGTTCTGAGCAGTATATCTATAATCTATATCGATCAAGTAGTCTAATCCGAGGCCTCGACCGGGTTGTCCTTTTTTGTTGGCATCTCCGAGTTTCCTAACAATCTCGTCATAGTCTCCATTTTTAAAATCTTCTAAACTCGCCTCATACGCCTTTCGTATCTCTTGATGCCTGCAAAATTTTAACGCTTCTGCCTTCACATAATCCAAGTCGGTAGAACTGATATTGTTCCAAACTTCCTTTAATGTAGCAACTGTTTCTGCTTTCAAAAGGTCTCTTTCTATTTTAGAAATTTGAACCTTGAAGACTTCCAACGTAGGAGTTTGACGATACTCCCTGAAATATTCTATTGTATTTTTAGCAATGAATTTAAGTGCTTCGCTTTCGAAATAAGAGGTATCCAAAATATCCAGCACGTTCATCAAAAAGTTCCTGTCAGTCATCAAGGATGAAAGAACCTTTGTCTGAAATCCATAACCAAATTTGTTTAACGTGTCCATGCGTTTAAGTTACTAAATGAAGACATTGCCCAACGCTCAAAATCTTTGAAGTGATTCATAAGGTATTCGCGTATCAATATTTTTCTCAGACCAACTATATTGAACCTGCATGGGCTTTCCACGAGGGACACTATTTTGTCCTTTGACGTTAGAGAAATATCAACATCCTGTAACTGCATAAGTTGATAATTCAAATTGATCACGTCCTTATGTTCCAACAAAGAGGTAAAAATTTTCTTTGGTTTTTTGGAATTTTTGACTTCTTCTTCCGAACGGGATAATAAGTATTCCTTGTCAATAGGTTTCTCGGCAATTTCCGGAAAGTATTTCAACAAGGTCTTTCTTCCGATTCCGCTTACTCCGACAATGTTATCTGATGTATCTCTGTCAATGACTCTATACAAAAGATAATTTTGAGGAATCAAACCGTACTCCTCTTTAATTTTTTTCTCATCATATAACACTTTTTTCACAGGCGAATAAACCTCAATCCGGTCATTGACAAGTTGAAGAAAATCTCTATCCGTTGAAACTATCCGTACTTTCTTGGAATCGGTAAAATAGTTGGTACATAGATATGCAATCGAGTCATCTGCTTCTATATGATCAACTGCCACAATGTGCAAGGGAAGATGTGTCAAACATTGAAGAATTATCGAGAACTGGTTCTTCATCGAAAGTTTCTCTTCCTCCGGAGAGGGAAAAGTTATTTTAGATGAAGAAACCGTTCCCGTTCGCTTTCCCTTGTAATCTGGATACAACTTCTTTCGACGAAGCGATCCTCCCTTTGAATCAAAAACTACGATACAGCGAGTAGGAGAAAATTCTCTCACATTCAGAGCCAAAGACCTCAGAAACCCAAGTACCCCACCAACGTGTTCTCCGCCGCTTGAAATGTCCGGCATGGAAGCCCACACTCGAATGTAGGTGTTTGTACCGTCTATGATAAGAACTCTATCGTTCTTGTGTTCGTTTGAATGTAAAAGAATTTCTCCTAACAAGCTATTCATATTTTTTTATTCTTCAACTGTGTCAATTACAATGTCATCAATCCCAAATTCTTCATCTCCAAGGTCATATTTCATTATGTAGGAATCACATATCTGCTGGTAAATAATGTCCCTCAATTCTGGGTTATCTGTCAGCAACTTTTTGAAATCCTTGGATTGAAACTTCTTGGTTATCAGTTCTCCGGTAGAAGTATCTACGTATTCGTATGAGTAAGAAGAACCGGATTGCTTTACACAGTCCAAAGTCTTCAACAAACTCAACCACGATCCGTATCTATCAATACCAGAGTCATATAGGATATTTAAAACAACCTTCCTACGAGGAGGGCCGAGTCGGTTTTTCACAATCCGTACCTCAACCTGCTCCCCTATCACTATTTTTGATCCGTCAACCGTAACCGTGATCGGGCCAATCTTGGTAAGTTTACAACGAGTAGAGGCCGTGAAACCAATAGCCTTGCCTCCGGAAGTGATGTGCTTCTCTTGAAACATTACCGCATTTACATTATCACGAACCTGATTAATCAGGATGATAAGTATATTCTTCCCCGCAATCAAAGAAGGAATTTTGCGCATGGCCAATGAGTTTATAATGGCTTTGTTTGTTGCGTACCCTTCTTTCTCGTAACCCCCTTCAAGTTCTGCCAATGTACTGGCACCCATGAGAGAATCAACCACAATCACAACTTTTCTGTCCGGATTCCGTTTCAAAGTATGCTCAATTATCTGCTCCATAGAGGAATAGATTTCTTCAACCGCCCGTAGCTTGTCAGTGTAGATAGTTTTCGCAACATCCAAACCGAGGGACTTGTAAAAGTCTAACATACCAAGTGCCTTTTCGGTGTCGTACAGAACAGCCAGTCCGCCTTCTTTTTGGCACTCCGACATAATATGGGCCGCCAGCAAACTTTTGCCACTGCCCTCCAAGCCGAAGAGTTCAACGATGGTGCCGTAACCAAATCCGCCGTTAGGTCTGTTTGATATTGCCAAATCCAAAATGTCACATCCGGAACTGCACCACGCATTAACTACGTTCGCATCTGTCATAAACGTGGCCGCGCCTTGGTATTCCTTGAACTTGCGGTTTATTATGTCCAAGACATCGTCCGCAAGAGAATCGGTCATCGCCGTATTATCACTTTGCTTAGATTTCTTCGCCATTATCCAAGAAGTTTATCAAACTCATCCATAATAGCGTTCATATCAAAGTCGGAGTCGGGCTTTGCTGCTGATTTTGGAGAAGATGCTGTGGATGCAGGAGCCGGAGTTCTACTTTCTGTGGCTTTGGATGGCTGAGTCGGCTCTTCTCTATCAGTAGAAAGATACTGTCGGAGGGCTGCCTTCAACTCTTCACTTGTAGGAACAGTAAATGTGTCCATGATGTTAGGCATATTTTCAATTGCCTTCAAAACTTCTGGGTCTTCGGACGCCGGGCTACTATTCCTGCGAGGCTGAATTGAATACTGATTCTGTCTCCGATCTTCTGCCGGAGTAAAATCCAATGTCAGGTCGGTGCCGTTTTGGATATCCGATATGAGTCCATAATCATCGTTGCTCATAATGTTGAGCAGCTCTGCAAAGATTGTTGGGTTGAACGACCAAAACTTAACACCCTCTTGTTCCCTTCCGCGTATCAGCACAGGTGCATAATACGTCTTCTTAGGCATGAGTTTATACTGCAAATTCGTGGCAACTGTCCATTCGTCCTTTGGGAGATTTCTCGCTGTGAGCGACTGGGCGTATTCTATTACAGGATCGTGCTTTCCGACACACGAAGGACTGAGCCACGTCTTGTCAAATGTTTCCTTGTAATAGAATGCCAATTCCAAAAACGGATAATCAGGGTCTTCGTTGTACTTGAACGGAAGTAACCGGATAACCTGTTTGCCGGACTCTGGACGCCATTTAAGCGAATTGCGTGTACCGGATGGCTTTTTTTCGGCCTGAGTTTTAATGGCCTCGAATCGTTTTTTGATTCGATCTAATGTTGTTGTACTCATGGTATAAAACCTTTTGAATGGTAAAAAAATCGGGGATTAGTACCCCTATCACTAAAAAACATTTTTCACAAAGATAAGAGTTGAAAGTGAACTTGTCAAGTCAATTAACATATTGTTATATATTAATTTTTCTCATCTCGTCATAGTTCATTCCAACCTTCAAATGGAAGGGAACACCTCCAAGTATTTGGATTATTTCTTTGAAAACCTGCATGGTATCTGCCGGATCATAGTCAAAGAGAAAAGAATCGTATGTATAAAGTATTAACTTCGTATTATAAGTTGTTAACAGTTCATTAATACGTTTGATTATCTCGGCATTAAATTCTGTTTCTAAGTTCTGCAACATATAATTAAACAACTTAGTAGGAGTTATGTTGTCATAATGTTCTTTTATTATGGGTTTTTCAAATATAAATGTAAAGAGTTCATCATTTATGAACTTCTTGTACAGTGCGAACACCAGTTCGTTTATGTACTTGAACGGCTCAATGTCTCTCAAACCCTCCTCCACTCCTCCGTATATCTGTTTGAAAGTATAGTCTTTTGGGTTAACTCCTTCCGGATAATACTTTGACAGTTCAACATATACTTGCTCTGGAAACGGCAAACCTAAAATGGAATATATCAAGTACAAGTGAAATCCCGAGAAGTCTATTTCCACAAGAACACCTTTTGAGTGCCTGCTGACAAATCTTTTTCTTGAACCATCAGACTTGTTCAAGGCTGCGTAATTGATATTGCCAAAGTGATTGGACGGTCTTCCTGTCAGGGTATATGGATTATACTCACACTTCTCCGGATTCAAACCAATAGATTCTATCTCGGCAAGATCGGACACAAAGTCATTATATTTACGAAAGGAGTCACTGATAGCAAATTTATTGAGAGCCAACAAGAGTCCGTCTTTGACATCTCGACAATATTCCAACCACTTCATAATCGGAATACAATCATTTACATTCTCCACATCACTATTAGACCAATACCAGCGTATTTGGTACGGATATGACACAGGAAGTTTCTCATTTGTACAGAACCAGTACATCATCTCGGCCTCAAAATTTGACCTGTGTTGAACGATATGCTTTTTCCTATACACATAGTTGTCTTTTCCTATAAAGTTCAACAGAAACGGTTCTGATACGCAGGAGAGGTCATTGTGATGAATCCCAACCAAGGCTTCTTTATGAATCCTCGTATTGTATATGTACACGAACGACAAGCGATTGTCAGACCAGTGACGGTGTCTGTCCGACAAAATAGGAACAACGATGTTTGTGTCATCGCTCCAACTGATTTCAATGTCTGGTTCTATGTAAAACATTTTTCGCAAAGATACATTGCGCTAATCAAGTTGTGAGTCCGTTTGCATTGTGTTAACAGTTCACCTGTAAAATTCAAGCGGATTGGTCAGAATCAGGTTCAGACCCGGAAAAGTCGGAAGAGACTTTTGAACAGTAAACGAGTTCAAGTATCTTGCATCTTCTATGGGAATCTTTGATATTATCCATTCTACTCGCAAGGAATTGTATATGACTCCGTTGATTCCCGGGTTGTTTTTGGTGTTTATGGAATTGAACTGTGGAGAATCAATTTCTAAAATTGTATTCATGGCCGAGTTTCTTTTTTGTATAAAAAATCTTTCTATACGTCCAACCTTGTAATCGTCCATCGTAGGGACAGGCGAATAAGATATGGGCGTAAGATATCGGCTCCCCTCGCTTTCCGTCAACTTATTATATGTCAAAATATCATAAGTAGAATTCAACCTCGACTCGAACAATTCAACCGATCCTGTCTCTGGGCGAAACCCAGTAAATCGTTGTCCGGTTGGTATGACGTGATACGCTCCAATATACACTTCGCCAGTGGCAAGAACGAATTCGCCGCCGGAAGTATATTGACCAGTTTGAATTTGGTGAAGGTTGAAATATGGCTTACGTATTGGCATCGTTGAACTTGTCAGAATAATTTGATAATAACCGTTTCGCCATCAGACTGAACTTTGTATGGGATTCCTTCGGAGGACAATTTAGATTTTACATACGCCAAATACAACTTGCCTCTTTGAGTCTTGTCTGCTGGTGTTGTGTATCTATCGTTTTCTGTTTTAGTTGGAGAAAATTCAATAAATTTTATCTTGTCAGAATTGTCCTTTAATGTGTTTAAAAGAATGTCAGAAATAGTAGCCATGACCGAGAACACTTCATATCTGTTCGTTTGTGTACTGTACGCATCATAACCATCTTCTGCTGTTTTGAATTCCACCTCTATCCCTAACTCGTTACGACCGACAAACCTAACAAACATTTGCACTATATACTTAGTACCTTTATCTGTTACAAAGTTAACTTTATATACATTGCCATCTCTGGCTCTGTCTCCGATTTGCGGCAGACTATATTTGTCGTAGTCGTAAACCTTGATGCTGTCGCCTATTTCATTTAATATTGCTCTTAGCTTCATATCAATTCGTTCCTAATATGTTTATAAAAATTTTGTCACCTTTCGCAGAGTAAGAGTAGTCAATTCCTGCGGCTGACAATTTAGATTTTACATAAGTCATATATAATTTTCCCCGCTGAGTTTCATCCACCGGAGTGGCATCTTTATCATTTTCCGTCTTGGTAGGAGAAAACTGAATAAAGTTTATCTTGCCGCGATTCTTTTTTACTGTGTTCAAAACAATGTCGGATATAGTAGCCATGACCGAAAACAGTTCATATCTATTTGTCTGATCCGAATATGATCCTCTGCCGCGCAAATCATTTGTTCTAAAATAAACCTCTACTCCAAATCTATTGTCATCGGCTATTACTGTAAAAATAGTTACTTTATATTCGGTATTTTTATCCGTTCTAAAATATATAGGATAGTCATCACTGTCATCAGAGGTATCTTGTATTTTCGGAATGCTACTTTTATCGTAATCATAAACCTTGGCGCTATCGCCTATTTCATTGAGTATCGTGCGTAGTTTCATTTGAATATCTCATTTACAATTCTATGTAATCTATGTTTGGGTAGTATGCAAGTATCCCGTCAACCTTTGTTGACCAGTCGGACTGTTGAAATGTATGAGTGACACGAGTAACCATGAAATAGGAATGGTATGTATTCCTCCACTTCTTTGGTATCTGAGTCGTGCTTATAGCACAGCCCGGGACAATGCCCCAAACACCATCGAGGTCGGCACTGATACTTAGGCCGGGATAATGTATGGTTTCAGTTGACTTGGCATCTTGATTGTTCTTGAACATAGAGGCAACAGCCGATTTCAAAGCATTTATATCCTGACCGTTAAAATTATTTTTGCCCAAGTTGCCCGGAGTGACCACGAGTTCGTAGGCATCATCAACCGCCTTCATGTAACTCTTTTTCTTTGCGGTGTTCAAGTCCGTTTCACAACCTCTCAAAACCGAAGATATGTCGCCCTTCTTACTGGCATTGACGAACATGGCCGCCTTGTATTCCTGAGAGCCGACATTGCTTTGAATGTCGCACGATCTGGTTGAGCCATCCCCATCTATTGGGTCTAACACCACACACTGCAATGCTTCTTTGGCACTACCAAAATTTTGATCTACTACTATAAGTTTTTTTAAATCGTCAGGGTCTTCAACAAGTCTCAGGGCCAAGGCTCCACCAGTGCAACTGGATATGTGATCGGCAATCTTTTCAAAGAAGTCAACGATATTGACAACTTCGCTTTTGGTGTCCGAAACATCAGTTGAATCAGAATCAGATTCGCGCTGTTTAGTAGCAGCGACAAGAGCGCCAGCAACAACGGTTCGGTGTATCAAAATATTTCTGAGAGTGATGTTTCCTTGACCATCGTGGCATTTTACTTTTGCAGGCTGCTTACAGTCCTTGTCAAAGTTCTTTCCCTCTCCGCTGGTATTTTTATAATTAGCATTTCCCAAGAGAAGAACTGTGGTAGGATCGCCGGATGTCAAATTAGCTGGTATCTTTGAAAAAGAATATTTCGGATGAAAATCAACTTTCAACTTTTTAAAATAGTCTTTATCCTTATTACCAATACAAGATGTTAAGTTTCTAAGAAGTTGATCATTGATTATTCTGTTAACAACATATCCAAGTGTAAGATAAACTTGATTATTAGTAGTATCAACCTCGCTCCTGTCAGGCTCCGTCAAAGCATTTAGCCATTTACCTATCTTACCATCCGATGAACGCAGATGATCTCCGTTGTATATAACAATAGCTGCCGATGCAATGCCGGGCGGCTTAACTGGATATAACTCTGTATCAACCTTGTATTGTGAAAAATAATCAATCACATCTCCGTCTTCAATAGATTCAATTGAATACTCGCCATTCTTCTGAGCATCTGCTGCTATCAACTGCGCAATCCCTACTACTTTGTGCTTGGTTTTGTCTTCTCCGGTTATATAAAAAATCCCAGCACCGCCACCATCACAACCATTACAAATGACAGATTGAATATCCAAATTTTTTATTGCAGTGGCAGAAGAGACGGCCGTAAAGTTAGCAACCCAAAATCCCTCAGACGTAGTATTGAATCCGAAGGTTGCTACTTTAAAATCTTTTAAATTATGACTTTTCTGCTGAACTCCCCATGCAAGTTTGTATCCAAACTCGACATCTATCAAATTACCCGGTAACAAAAAATATCTTTGAATATCTTCAAAGTCTGCTATGGTATAACATCGTATAGTTGCAGATATTTTACGAGCAAGACCCCAGTCTCCTCCGTATTCAATTGTTACGTTTTCCAAATCTGGCCGAGGCTTTCTCTTGCCGCCGCCGTAGTAAGCATCATCCCAATTCGAGTCGTTGTACGGAACAGTACGAGAGCCGCCGCCGTCGCATCCTATATAATGTCCGGTAAGTGATACATAACAAGAGTCCCTGACGGCAGCAGAACGACTTCCATCATAATAAGAACTGAGAAGACCCCTTCTGGATTTTAATATACCATACGGATCGCCTTCAACCGGATTTCTTCTGTATAAACTTTCTGACATATTTTAGAATTGAGTATCCCTGAATATTTGATCTACATCTCCTGTATTGAGCGGATAAGGTATTCTCAACTTGAATCCGATTGGCGGTTTCAAGGTTGCATTATTTAACTTATTCGCCCGAGCCAAGACTACCCAGTACCGAGCATCGCCATAGTAGTTAAACGATATCAGGTCAAGCCTGTCCGCTGCATTACATACAATGTAAATATCAGAAGTTTTCTTTTCAAACTTTGGGTAGTATAGCGTTGAATATCTACGCTTGCCTTCATCAGTATGAAGTATTTCTGTGAATTGACTATATCTCTGCATAAAAATCCTTAGATAAAATATCGTTGGTTTGCATTTGGTCTTTTACCGTCCACGTTGGCAAGAACCCTAATTGATAAAGAAACGTCCGTGTATATTGGCCTGTATTCTATTATAGGATACTCCGGCTTCCAATCGTATGTGAGAGATGTAATAACTCCATACGACTCTATGACTCCGCCTATTTTAAAATATACGTGACAACCCGCGAATCCAGTACCAGTCGTGTATATCGGATATGTCATTCTCCCAAGTCGAGCAAGTAAAAATTCGTGATTATTGTAGTGTTCGTCCTTATTCATACCAACCAAGAAAAACGAAAGTCTAACCTCTCTACTCACTGACTGATATTGAACCTTAGCATCCGCACGACCCATGTCATAATACTCTGCCCAGTTGGGACTGGAAGAATCAGACCACGACGTTATATGCGCTTCAAACGAAAGATACTCTGCATCCCCCGGGACGACTGAGTTAGGATTTGCAGCACCCGGCTGTAATCTCTTGAAATAAAATTGCTCTTTCGGAAATTGCGATCTTGGTCTTGGCATCAGTTATTATTGTACTTTTTTGTAATAGTGTTCAACCTTTGTCCATCTAATATCACATTGGTATCTTTCTTAACCAACCTGTCCATTAACTGAATCATCTGCTTTAAAAGCATATTCGTTTCAGTATTGTCAGACATCATGTCAGTATCATCCCCGTAGTAGTTCTGATTCTGATAGTCTTGGTTATTGTAAGTATTTCCGGCAGTCAACTTTGTTCCCGTCTCGGTGACATCGTAAACGCCGGAAGGTCTAATTTGTTTATTCTGACCCACCGATTCTTTGGAAGGTACCTGTGCAGTAGCAGTTGGAGGCTGAACTGGATTTCTTACTGGTTGTACATTTGACATAGCAGAAACCAATCCCAAACTTGCAAACTTTGACAACGACTCTGTATTTAAACTTTCCAAAGACTGTGAGAATATAGAAAGTGTAGAACCCAATTCCTTTAAGACATTGTTAACAATTGTCAATGGATCGGCCAATGCTGCAAACCGTTCAAGGTCTTTGATTGGATCGCCTCCAAACACACTGGATATAGCACTTCCGATAGCACCGATAGCAGAGCCTGCGCCCAGTGCTGCAAGACCTACGCTGATACTTGCGAGGGCTGGGCCAATAGCAAGCAAGTGCGGAATATCAATTCCAGCAAAGGTTGAAAAGATATTAGTTATCCCGTCAGAGGCCGTCCTGATAACCATTGATAATCCAGTAAATGCAGATGTTATAACCGAGCCAAATGCCTCTATCAGCGGAACTATCTTGTCTATGTTTTCACTGGCCAGACTGGCGGCATACGCAAATGGTATCAGGGAAGCACCCATTGCGGCAATGGCAATTGATCCTGTGAGAAGTATCGGAGATAGCGCAGCGGCAGCAGCGGCTGCGACGCCAAGTCCGACAAGTGCCACTCCGGCCTTAGCCATATCTTCCCAACTCACAGAAACAAAGTTTTGAACTGCCTCGGATACTACCCACAATGCCCCGGCAACAATGCCAAGTGCAGCGGCACCAATCAATGCTTGTACCTTAAAACTGCTCAATCCCTTTCCTATACCAGAAAGAATGTTATTTATAGATTCTCCGATTCCGGATGAAAGATTCTTCATTACACCCGCAATACCATCTGATATGTTTTTCAAAACCGTTGACATACTCTTTGAAATGGTATTCAGCGAATCTGTAATCAACTTTATAACATCCGTCACAACGGTCTTTATACCTTCCCATGCAGAAGACAAAATATTCTTCACAAAATCAAATCCAGATTTAAGTTTGTCGCCTATGCTGCGGACAGGTTTATCTACGCTCTCCGTGTCAGGCAATGATGGTTTGACTTTTTTGCTAAGCGGTTCTTCTACAACTTTTCGGTTATTTACCACTTCCTGAGCAGTTGTTATAGTTTCAACTTCTGCATTCTTCTTAGTCTTTATATCTTCCGTAATTTCCTTGACCGTGCTAAGTGGTTCAACCGCCTTCTTGGCAGAAGTAGCCATTTGATCAAACGATCCCATAGTTGTTGTTTGCGGAATATTAAATGCCTTTTTAACCAAGTCTCCTATTGTTCCGAACGCACCTTTGCCTTTATCAACTGCTCCTTTAAAAGTTTTACCAAGAGGCTTATCAATAGCACTGTCAATAGTTTTCTCCATCGTCTTCGTAAGAACCTTTTCTACACTCTCATTGAGATAATTGCCCACGAGCGATCCAAGACCACCCGTTGCAGCCATCACGACCATTTTGGTATTTTCTCCTAAAAACCCTAAATGTTCTTCTGCCAATTTAGTAAAGTTCAACATCTCCATAGCAGAACGAATACCCCACGTAGCCAACGCCTTAACACCTATCTCACGAATGACCTTCCCGGTTTTTGTTTCAGAAGCCTTGCTAATCAAGGAGTTTCCGGAATCCTTGCTAATTTTTTTCTTAACTTCGTCAACCGATTTTTCTATTTTCTTATTGGTTTCAATAGTCTTGTCACCAGCAGAAACAGTGGCATCCGCAACGTCTGCTGTAACTTTGCTCGTGACCTGTTTGGCAGCGTTTCCCAAAGATGCGCTTTCCCCTTTCATCTCGCTAAATGATTTCTTAACCGATTCAGTCATGCTCTGCATCATAGTCTTGACAGAATCTATCATCTCAGACATAGAAGACTTTATACCATCCGTCATACTGCTGACAGCAGCGCCAGTATCAGTAGCAGAACTTTTGACATCGGTACTTGAACCTTTGAACATTTTTCCTATTATCGGTATAGATTCAAATATGGAAGAAAACAGCGACTTGAATCCTTCTCTGGCTGGCTTGTAAAATGCTATAAATCCGGCAAGTGCCACGCCAATTCCTTGACCAATCATATCCCACTTCACGGAAACATCATCAAGTAATTTTTTTGTATTGTCCGATACAGTGAACATATCTTCCAACCACCCAATAAGTTCAGATATTTTTCCGCCTATAAATTGAAAAGGTAAAAACAATCCTTTGATAATCGGAGCTATGATTTTGACAAGCGATCCTACTGCTTTGAAAGAAACTACAATAGCATCTATGAGCGGGGCAATAGCATCTATTCCAGCAGCGAAAGATTCAACCAGCGGAAGCAGTGCCATAGTGAGTGTGCCTTTTATTTTCTCCCATGCAACACCAAGTCTGTCAGTAGCCATCCCGTCATTGATACGCTGCTTTATTTGTTCGTCAGACAACTTCGTCAAGTCTCCCATTGTCTTATAGTTGTCCTGTAACCAATTTTGCTGATCCTCAGAATACTTGGCCATATCCTCGTTCATCTTAACCATATTGGCAAGTTCGTCAGAAGACATCCCCAACGTAGTAGCTATTTTTTGCCGAGTGAGATAGTCCATGTCATTGAACTCTTGGAGGGAACCTATCTCGTCAACAATGCTTTTCGTCATACCCTTAATATCGCCTTGAAGTCCTTTCTCGAACGCTTGACTAAAATCAAGGTTTGTACCAGTCATTGCGTACAACTCGTACATATCTGTCATAAACCCTTCAAGGTTCAACATTTTTTGCGCAATTGAACCTGCTTGTTTGAGAGACATACCCATGCGTCTGACTTCAACCGAAGCCTTGGCGGCTTCTTCCGGCATACCCGCAAAGTACGTAGCTACTACATCAGCACTTTCCAACAAATCCTGTGCAACTATCTGTGGACTAAGACCAGCCATCTCCGACATATAGTGCATATTCTTTTGCAACATCAGTGCCATTTTATCATCAGCACCGACCATCTTGAATGTCTTATGAACTTTTACGGCTTCTTCGTTTGTGACACCAAATGCTTTGCTTATGTTTGTCATTTGGATAGTAAGTTCTTTGGCGTCCTTTTTTGTCAGTTCAAATACTTTCCCGGACGATCCGACAATGGCGGCCTGAACTTCTTGTATTTCGTTCATAGTCGCAAACTGGTTCTTAACGGAAGTCAGTGTGTCATATTGAACTTTTAGTATTTCTTTATTTTGCACAATAGAAGTATGAAGAGCATTGGTCATCTCTTTATACTTCTCAGTGATGTCGGACGAGAATTTATACATAACGGCAAGACCAGCCACTATCGCTGTCACTGGATTCATAAGACCAGCCAATGAACTCCTAATTTCAGCAGAATACGCAGCAAATGCCTGTGCAGTATTTTGCGTTTCTTTGTATTTTTCAACAAACGATTCCACCCCTCTCTCGTGCGATCTGGTCAATTCATAGCTTGCTTGTTGAAGCCCTAAGAAGTTTCCTATACCGAGCGGAAGTATATCGTTTATGTAATCAAACCCGTCTCCTATCCTGTTAACAATTACTCCCATACCATGCAACATCTTGGTATTTGCACGAAGTGCTATTGCAACTTTATTGGCCAAAACCAATTCTGTTTCTGCCTTTCGTATAATATCAATCCTTGCGTGTACCTGATCTATCAGTACCCTGTCCGCAACAGTCATGGAATTTTGTATCTGCTTCAATCTATCTTGCTGCTGCTTTGTCAAATTCCCTTCAAGTCTCAAAAGATCAATAAACTCGTTTTGGATATCTGTCACTTGTTTGGAAAGATTCTGTTTTTTGACTATACCATCCAGCACTTTTTTCTGCTTGGCGTATTCAATGTCTTCCGGCATGAATGTACCTTTTTTATTGGTAATTGCTCCGGTATCAATATCAAACTTAATCTTCCCACCAGACATATCAGCAGCCATCTTGGCCGCCATTCTATCTGACAGGAGAGTATTCTCTGCGAAGTATTCATGCAGCGCATCAAACCTTAATTTCTTTTCTCTTGCTATATTTGTCCGAACATTGTCTATCTGCTTAGCCAACTCTGCATCCATAGGATCAAAATGCAGGTCAAGGTAGATACTTTCGTTCTTGATATAAGAAACCATAGACTTCAAATCATCTGTTACCTTCTCTGTCAAATCATCAAAAGCATTGAGTTTTGATATAGGATCATTGAGCATAGATGACAGATCGGTCTCACTCTCTATGAACTTTTTTAGAATCTCATCTGTATTTTCAAACTCAGACGAAAGCATCTCTGCCTGTTTCTTGACCCTTGATACTATATTGAGTATTTCTTCCTGTTTTGACAATAACCTGCCGGACAAACTTAGCTGATCAAACAGTTCTTCATTTTGTTCCTTAACAAGATTATTTACATCCGTAGTAACCTTTAACTTCTTCGCATCTAACTTTTCAATGATTCGAAACTGTTTAATAACAGCGTCAAGTTCTCTGTTGGTAATATCAGAATTCTTGGCTAACTTCGTAGTGTATTCATCAGTTACTTTGAGACCTTTCTGAACATTCTCAATGAAACTTTCCGCGTCTTCTCTACTCTTTATAAACCCGGATTCCAATATGGCAACCGCTTTCTTCAATTCACGAGAAATCTTAACGAACTCGTCAGAGGTCGCGGCATTCATTTTAGAGATACTATTGTATTTCTGTACAATAGCTTCTATATCTTTTAAGTTAAAATCCGGTTTTTGCTTAGCCACTCGTCATTACCTCTTCTTTTTCTTGAAGGATGCTTCCGGTTTTGTTTCCAGCGGAATATTGTACCCAGATGCTTTCAATGGTTTGAAAGTATCCGTCTTTGGATCGTATCTGACTTTTTTCTTATTCTTACATTGCGGGGATGTCGGAAACTTTTGGCAGTGGTTGTTCTGCAAATCTTTGAGCCTGTCAGTGTGATACTTTATACTCTGCAATGTAGATTGTAGTTCCGGATCATTATCGGCCTGCCGGATAGCCTTCTTTATATCTTTCTGAATAAATGCACTGGCAATGAGTTTGCCAATAGATGCAAATAAGTTTTCTTTCAACATAGGTTTTCTCCTTGTTTATAAATATCAACCTTGATCTGTTTTATAATAAGAAAAGGTAAGGGAAACCCCTACCTTCTCTTTGATGCTGCGGCTTCTGCGGCTGCTGCTTGTTCTTCCAATATCTTGGCTAACTTGACATAGTAATAAGACCTGACGTTCACTGGCATATTGTACACGGCTTCAAATGTAAACCCGCCCTTTCCAAAATACACCAGTTCAAAAATCTGATCCATTACTTTCTGATCGTACTCAGAGGTCAGGCCAAAGAAGGTTTGATCCGATGGTAACTTGTGAGCGAAAGGAGTCTCCGGTCTCCTCATCAATCAAATCTATTTCCATGTTTACACCGGGTTGAACACTGGCTACGTACTCTCTAAACTTACGAGAGTCAGCAGCAAGAAATTCGTTCTCAATGAACATTCGTATAAAATTAGGATCACTGTTTCCGTTGACAGAAAGAATCATTTGTTGCAAACGTGTTGTGACCTGAGTATCCGCAGCAACAGAGGATTTGACTTTTTTCAATTTCTGATCTATCGTTTTTTGATCTCCCACGGTGAGAAGTTTGAAATCAATAGTATATTCGCCTATTCGATTTTTGAAATAGTACGAAAACCTGTTTTCATTCTTCGTAATAAGACTCTCATCAAATTCCTTATGAGGTAACTCTTCCAAATTAATATCAACCTTTTGTCTCTTCCCAGACGGAGTAGTGACCTCGATAGTGTACATCTCTCCGTAGCCATAGATTCTACTGGCGATAATCAAAGCGTTCTGATCCCCTATCAACAAATTGTCATGGTTAAATTTAGGCCCGATAATCATTGATTGAAGGAACTTGTCCAAAACAATGTTTTGTTTTATGTAGGACTCCGTGGTAAGAATATTTTCCTCCTTGGTAGTCATAAACTTCATTTCCACATAGCCTTGACTGAGCGGATCATCTACTGAGTAAAGTAAACCTTTGCTTGGAAGCGGTACTACATTGGTAGGAAAGGTTGATTTCTTAAACTCTTGAACAGCCGGAACTGTTGTATCAGCGGTGATAGCTGGCTCTGGCTCTTGATTTGTACCGAGTGTTTCAATTTTTGAACTGGTAACTTTTACGGTTGAATTCATGTTTAATTTTTTGATTTACAATTATTTATGATGAACAACAAGTTGTTGTTTATACAATGTTAACAATGAATAACAGACTGTTAACTGTGGCAGATATTGATTGTTTCAAAAAAAACCTGTAACTTTGCCTATTATATATTAATAGATTAAAACAAAATTAAATAACAATTAATCAAATGAAAGCCAAATTTTCAATTTGGGCTTTCGACTACGACCTGAAAGGTCTTAGTCACTTGATTTATATCAATAATATCAATTGATTATTGTGTTTGAGATGTTGTATAAATAGCATAATCATAACTTATAGTCAATCTTGGTTGAACAATTTCTTCATTTGAATAGTCAAGTTCTCCAAAATTCAAAGTATTAACAAATGCTCCTATCAATTTCCATGTACCAACAACAAGGTCGTATGGACTTAAAAGTTGAATCTGAATGTCTTTTTTGTAGTCGTCGGGATAGTAGTCTTCTCCCACATCAACTTGTTGGTGCAACTTGTTCAAGTAATTCCAAAGTTGTTCCATTGTTATTTTTTCAAAGGCATAGCAGGTTATGTCTATATCGTTCCACTTTGTCTTCCCCTTAACCTTCAATTGTGTGTTACCGTAATCAACTACGATAGTACCATTGTCAACTGTGGGCAATTGAACCGCCTTTCCATATACACCAATATCTCCCAGTTCTGAAAATACCAATTTGAACCGGAAGGACAGTTGTGGGTTTAAGTTATCTGGTGTCAGTCTTGCCATTATCCATGTCCTACTTTATATATAAATATCAATACCGTATGAATTTTATACCAACAAAAAAAGGGCGAAGGTTAACCCAACGCCCTAATTTTTTATCAAATAAACTTACTCGTTATTCTTGAAATTGAATGTTCCGGAATTCAGTACCAATGCAAAAAACCATAAGATTTTTTCAGAAAGTCCGGGATCAAACGGTGCTTGACCAGATTCAAGGAAGAATTTCAAACCAGTAAGAACAGATGCGATTATAACAAATACCAGCGGACTTTTAGCCTTGAACTTATCCAAGAATCCTGCGAGTATTGATTGAATGAAAGTGGTATTCATAATGATTACCTCGTTTTGATGTTAACTAAATAATGCGTAGTCGTAGCTGATAGTGATTTCACAAGTTGTCACATCGTCTGTACCACGATCCCTGCTGCCCCAGTTTACCGATTCAAAGAACGCTCCGACAAGTTTCCATGTACCTATCGGTGTTTCATCCGGAGCAAGTTGCATCAACTGCATATCGTGCTTGTACACAGGAGCATAAGTATCAGTAGCGGAATCTACGGCTTGGTGTTGCTGTAAATATGCCCACAATTCCTGAGTAGTTATTCCTTCAAACTGATAGCAACTGAGTGTGATTGAATCCCATCTCAATTTACCCTTCACTTTGAAATAAGAGTTGATATATTCGACCGTGACAGGATTGCCTTGTGCAGTCGGTTCGGCTGCTGACTTTGCATAAAATTGCGCACCCGGTAGTTTACTCGTAGTTACCCAATATCTAAACTGTAACATTGGATGGTAAGTATCCGGTACTAATAGTCTTGGCATTTTTTATTCCTCTATTTTACTATAAATATGCAACTGTTCAAATTTATTCATTCGTGTCTGTTGGGAACAGCGCACCAGTCGGCAGAACTACGAAGTCAACTATAATGAATTCGGCAGTCTTAGCTGGTTTCAAGTAAATCTGACAGCGCATTTCGTTACGATCAATTACATCAGCAGTGTTGTTAGACTCGTCAATGATGATTCTGTAATCATATAAACCTTGCTGGTTCTTCACGTTACGGAAGTAAGGATCGGTCAATTCAACAAACTTTGCACGAGTTTCCACTGTGTTGTTTTCAAACACAAGGTATCGAACAGTCTGAGCAACAAATCTCTTTGCGTCAATAAGAAGTCTGCGAACATTGATACGATCAAGTGCAGATTGTTTCTTTTGAAGAGTTTTCTGACCCCAAACAGTTATACCTTCTCTTGGGTATGTCGCGATTGGATTGACTGACTTGATATACAGATTGTCTCTGTCGTTCTGAGTCATCAACCTTTCGGTCTGTATTACATTGTCCAGAACGCCACGATTGAGACCAGCCGGAGCATACCAAGGATGTTTTACAAGGTCGTTGAAAGAGTAAACCGCAGATACTACTGTACTTGGCGGGAGCCATACATTTCTTCCCAAATCGGGATCGGCTACTTGACACCAAGGGTAATAGTATGCAGCATAGTTTGTATTTCTACCATCGGCTGCAAGTTGCGCCTGACCCACGGTTGAACCTTTGTAAGTCGGATCAATAACATAGAATACATCACCGCGATCCTCGCACATATTAATAGCACGTGTGATCATTGGGCCGTGACCGTCTAAGTTGTCAATGAGTCCGGGAGTAAACAGAAGGTTGATATCGTACTGGTCTTTGTTGGACAGTATGTCAATCGCGTCTGCATAAGCCGTGAAACCCCATGACTGGCTCGCAGGGTTAAAGCCTTGTGTATTGGTTGCAAAGATGTTTTCATTCATTGCTCTTGGATGGATTACGTTACCTTCGCTGCCGCCTGCAAATGTGCCAGAAACAACTGCCGGAAGTGAACCGGAGAGTGCTGCTGAACGGACGGTGCCGTTGCTGTTAAGGTAATTCATAATGTTCTGAACACCTTCTACGCGAACGAAACGAGAACGGTTCGGGAATGAACCAGACCTTTCAAGATAAGGCATACCGGAAGAATCATATCTCAGTGTATGAACTTGGTCTCCGATAACACGAGCAATATAATTTTGGGTGTTCGGATCAAGAGATATCTGAGAATATTGTTCCAGTATAATTTTTCTGTTGGAAGTATCGTCGCCTCTACGAATGTACAGGTCAAATACACCTCTGGAAGTATCTACGTTTGCAATTTCCCATCTCATATTGAACATTGATCCTGTGAGCAGGAGATTGTTCGTAGTTTCTTCGGAAGCATAGCCGGAGCCAGAAATGGATGCAGTTATATTACCACTATTAGAAATATCTCCATCGCTCAGGGCAACGAGTTTGAACGCCATGTTTGTAGCGCCATACGGCCCGTTTGCCTTATAAGAAGAAGAGTTGATTACAAAAGAATACGCTGGCTGATAATTGGCATTGAGAATTTTGCACACAGTAATAACTTGACCATAGCGAAGATATTCTTGAACGGTATGGGTAGTAAGATACTTATACATTTTCTCGGAAGCACCGGAACCAGATGTGAACGTGTCGCCGAACCACCGGATATACTCACTATATGTGGATACGGGTGTCGGTACAAATGCTGGGCCACGAACCGTAGGGCCGATAACTGCTGCGCCAACCGCCTGAATTTGCAAGGGGCGAAACGAAAGGTCGAATTCCCTTGTAAAGACTCCCGGCGAAAGGAAGACGTTGTTAGATGGCATAAGTTTATTTCCTCATTTTTAATATAAGTATATTCTTATTTTTTCAAACCTTACATCATATAATTCGGATGATCTTTACTGCCCCATACTGGGTTACCCGGGCGAGTTCCATGTACTTTAACAAGATGATTCAGTTCATTCCATTCATCACGAGTTATTTCCGATTTATGATAGGCTTTACTTCCTAACTCTGCGATGCTGTCTTCTATATCCCTTACCTCTTGTTTCAAAGTATGTATTTCCGGAACATCTATATCAAGCTGCACTGCTTTATTTCTTGCACGTCGCAATTCAGACTGCGTTTGTTTTAGTTTGCTAACCAACTCTTTGACTTGTGCAAGAGTTTTTTGACCCTTTGTTGCTTCTTCATTCATTATTTTTCTAACTTGTCTTCTGACATAGTTTTCAAGCAGTTTCTTTGTTCTTGGTGTAATTGCCATGATTGATTCCTTTTTTAATGTGGTTAATCGAATTGATTGACATATTTCAGTTAAATATTAATTTATTTACCTAATCCTATAACATCTTCATAACTCGAAACGGCTCGCAAGATGTCTAAACCTATTTTTTTTTCAATATCTGATGCTTTTAAATCTTTGAGTTTATATTTAGTGTCTATGTTTTTAATATAATCTAATGTTTTTTTAACTCCGTTGAGAGGTTTTGTGTACCTATATAACAACCCGTCTCGTGAATATTCATTGGTTACTTTTGGCAAATAAATATTCGCATATAAATATGATCCGGCCTTGGAAAATTTTACACAAAGATAATCATCTATCCAATAAGAATCACCTTTTTTAATCCATTTTTTATTTTCATTTTCGGCAATTATTTGCTTAATAACTTTGCGAAGTTTCTGTTCTAACAATCGGTTCATGTAGTTTTTCCTTTTTTAAATCAATTTTTTGCTTTGAGAGTTAGAGAAACTTCTAACCATCTCGTGAATAGATAACGAATTGCGGTTTATAAAAGTTTTGGCAGGCTCAACTTTTTTGTTCCCCATCCAAACATATCCCTCTTTCAGTGTCAACGGAGCATTTGGATATTTCTTGGCCATCGCACTGGCAATGTTTGCAAATTTTGATTTGACATCGCCGTCAACATTGATATTGTTATTTTTTTGTTCAGAAAGATTTCCAAAGAACCTTTCGTAGTTTTCTTTTAAAGACATTTTATCTCCTTATTTTATGTAAATTTTCATTGGAAAATACTTCAACTGTTTGTTCAAATTGTCTGCCACAGCACTCTTCCGTTCAAGTTGAGCCTGTTGTCCCATAAAATCCAATGTCGTCTTCAATTCTTCAATCAACGCATCTTGTTTTTCCTTACCCGACGATACCAAATCAGAGCCATTCAGCGACACTTCGCCATCCGGAATCGGAATAGACGAATATTTGTTTCTGATATATCCTAACATCTCGGTGACAATAGCCAGTGTGTATTTTCGTATCCACTGCTTTCCAACCTGATTGATGTATTTATATGTTATGTTTTGGTAAGGTATGTTTGAAATATCACTTATTCTGCCAAGACCATCGTCGGACTCACTATCAAATGGTAAACCTTTATTGTTGAGTGTATAAGTAAACCAAAGTTTCAAATCATCTTTCGGAATAGGGAATATTCTCAGTCTGTTTCCGGTCAACTGAAATGAATATCCAGACTTTCTTATTTGGTCGTTGAACTCAACCGCCTGTGTTCTTAATAAATCGTGATAGACTGGAAGAAGCATATAGCTTTCTGCGTATCCTGTGCCTCCCCAGTTGAACTCTTCCAACACCCCTGCTGTTCCTACACCTAAACTCGGATCCATAATTCGGAGAACAGAAGGTTTATTTTGATGGAAAATTTTTCGAATACTAAATTCATCCGTAGCAAATGAACCTTTCTCCAAGGTAGAATCGGAAGTCAAATCATACACCTGCTTGTTCTTCCGAAGTTGAACCGATCCTGTATAATATATTCGAGTTCCTCCGGAACCAACCTCCGTACCATACGCCTTTGCTATCTTGAATATGCCTGCAAATGATTGAGGAACGTATCTCTGTGTTAAATTTATGCTTCCGGTATTTATACCTGACAAGTTCAACATCTGATCTCTTGCCTGATATGTATTCAATTGAGCAGCATATTCGTTGACTGCCTCCTCAAATGCTGCATAAAAATTGACTTCTTGAAGTTCAACATCAGTAATGGGAAATCCTAAACGATATGCTGCCCAAGATGCTACTGCCTCCGCATCGCACTGGAATTCGGAATCACTGTCGTAGAAACCGAACGGCGTAAAGGTTTGAGGGAAGAAACTTCCCGAACCCGCCCAAATATCTATATTAGGAGTATATGCCATTATTAACCCTCAAAGTGTTCTTTCTCGAACATAAATAGTTGAAATTTATCTTTTGCGTCTATGAGTTCAAGTGCATTCAGGAAATCAGAAAATTCGGCTACGGATTCTGTCTGAATCGTTCTGTATTTTTGTAAGAAGTCAAATGTATTAATGTCCTGTACAAGAATCTTCTTGGAGTTCTCTGCGTACTTGTTGAACAAATCATATTCTAACTTATAGCTTTTCTCTATAATTTCGACCAGCCCAGTAAATTTGTGATTTGTTTCAACCTTTGGGATTGCGGGTTGAATATTCCACTGGTTCAAATATGCCATAATACCGTTTGCATGATCCAGTTCGGCGGCTGCTTCTGCAAAGAAAAATTTAGCTGCCTTGAAGTATCCTACGTTTTGACAATAGTTGGCCGCACACGTGTAATGATAGTGTGCAAGATACTCGTCACCGAGCCGATCGTTGAGCATGGTAACTACTACTGGTTTAAGTTTTTCTGGCTTAATCATAAGATTCTTCTTAATTTAGTTTGTTCAATATTTGCAGTTGGTTCTACGGAGGTCGGAGTGTTTATATCCTGTATCTCGTCAAACAACACCTGTTCAGTTCCTTCTTCCAAGAATTTAACCTTCTTGACAGAATAGGCTTTTTGTATTTTTGATTGCTGGTATTCGTATTCATTTCTCAGATACCCATCAACCTGTAATGTCATGCTGGTTTTTATCAACCTGTCTTCGCCGGGAGCATTGACATTGTCATGGGTAATTGATTGTATATTCGTTCTGAATTTCCAATAATCGCCCCACATATGCCCTGAAAGCGGAATTAAGCCTTGAACCAGTGTGTTCATTTGCTCTTGTAAATCAGTCCAAATAATTAACTCATACGTTATTCGGACGTACTCTGGAACATCAATCAGGTAGAACTCAAAAGATTCCTTTGTCAGATATTGACCAGCTACTTTGTCATATTGCATACCGGACGATTTGTATGGAATCAACTTTGTTTTTGGATACAAGGTTGTGTTGCCGCCCCATACCTGTCCCGGAAGCATATTAATTCTTTCGTCAGCAGAAACATCGCTTCTCCTGATAGCTATTACCGGAGACAAGATTTTCCGATCATAGTCTCGCATGAAACCGTTGGCTCTAATTTGCGCCCACTTTTCTCCGGATGCAAAAGTTACCGGAACGGATATAGAGGTATCATTGTCAATAACCTTCGGCTTCCAGACGCTGTTCAGATAATAGTATATGCTATAATCTATATCATACAATGTTACCTTCGGAACCTTGACAATGTCATTGTCTCTCCGCATGGAAGTTTCGCGAGTAATAGAACTCGCACCCCTACCATCCTGATATGGCAATGTATTAGGTTTCATTATAAATTCCTCGGAATTGTATTGGTTACAGTGTGGTTATTGACGCCGGATCGAACATTGACAAGGTTCAATTGTGAAAGTCTTGTCAAGTGAGCCGAGCATTTTACTGCTATATTATAGCCAAATTGGTAATTACTTCTACCCTCGGTTGTTATTGGAAGTGTATCTGGATTTCTGCCAAACCAATATTGTATTGAGTTCATATTATCTATTTCATAATAGTTCTCATCAAACTTGATAATATCTCCTACTTCCATAACAAACTCAATGTCTTTCAAGTCGTCTCTTAAAAATGCAAAGTTTACGGTCTGGGTTGTATCCATACCAGCATCCGTATCATTCATGTTCATATCTTCTTTATTTACCAAGGCAAAGAGACGAATCGGTTGATAATAAACCTTCTTGGATGATTCTTGGTAAATGGTAAAATTAGTTTCTTCCAGTGATAGTTTAAATACAGCGACCTCCACAGATATCAACCTGTGCATCAACTCCTTTGAAAAATGTTTAACAAGGAGAGAATCTCGTTTTGTACCTCCGAATAATGGCAACTAATTTTCCTCTTTTCATATAAGTATGTAAGTCGTTATCCAAAACTGATTTGTTGCATTCCCGGAGGAGGAGATACCTTTTCAAACAGTGTGTCCGGATTTTCAAGTTCCAGTTGTTCAATGATAAGGTTTTCCAGCCTGTCAATAATCTGTCTAAATGGGTTTGAACCTGTTCCGCCATTGAGATCATCAGCAGAATAATCGTTAAACCTGATAGCGCCTATTTGATTTGTACAATCAACGTCGGTGTAAATTAAACCTTCGTTCTCAGTTTTTCCGGCTTTTACAAAATAGCATTTTAAGAATATGTAATATTCGTTGCTTTTGTATTGATATTCCGTGGATGGAACTGATAATGTTCCAGTTGCTTTAATCATCTTTTATGTCTCCTAATATGTTTTGTATCTTGATCTAAATGCAAACGCATTTTTTTTCAATTCATCTTCTGAAAGTTTTCTGTCGTATAACATTATCTGAGAAAAACTACCTGTATAGAATAAACCGTTTGGATTTTCATTTCCCATCAAATGACGCAATGTAAATCCATAATCGGAAGTAGATGCTATATATTGATACTCTTCCGGCTTGACTACATTATTTTCCACAAAGTAATTGACTGGATAAACAGAAACACCATCTAACGAAAATACTCCTGTACCAATATCACCATCTTTACCAAATACAAGATAGTACGCGTTAACCGGAGAACCCATGTCAAATAGAATATTCACATTTGTCCAGTTGGCCGTTAAATCAAGTTTAGCAGATGCTTTTGGGTTTGATACTATATTTCCCGGGTAATCTACAAGATAAACTTTCAATCCTTCGTTAAGCCCAGATGTTTTGTACCAAAAAGAAACTATGTATGCCTGAACCTGATCTCCCGTATCTACTTGCTGATACATACCTGTCGTTCTTGGATCGCTGTTTATCGTATGGTCAAGTGAACCTTTTGCGAGTACCGCGCCGGGATATGTAAAGTCATCAGCGTTCCATTGTTCCGGATCGGTCGAGTCAATGTTCTTCCATATCGAGATATCATAATCAAATTCCCCATCGACAATATAGTTTGCAGTCCCAAGCACACTTAAATTTATAGAACTAAATTGATCCAAACTTCCGCTCAGTATGTATATATTATTTCCAAACCGTTCGGTGACTGACAAGTTGTAATGACTTGCCATGTTCAACCAAAACATCTGCGTCTTTACGTTTGAAAGTGCGTTGGACATGGTAATATACTGATTCGTACCATTAAAGCCCAATAACTTGATCGGAGTATTATAATATGAAGATGACTTTACAATATATTCAGGATTGCCAACCAAGGTAGCATGGTTATTATTGCCGGAAAGATCATACAGTGTTGAACTTCCGCTAACGTAGCAGGCTGGATTATAGATATCGTAATATGCTACTAAACCATTTGTTATTAAGGGAGGGCCGAATATTTGACTCATAATCAATAATAAATTAACATTCTCCACATCTCGTTAGAGGAGTGACGTATGATGTACAAATATTTCAATCCATCCGGAGTTTGAATAATTTCCATTCTGTTACTTAGAATCGCTGTACTCATACCGTATGGAATAGTTGCAAATGGAACTATTTCATTTTTTACAATGTCGTAATAATAAACTCGGCTTGTGGCGTTTGCTATGTAATAGATTCTGTCTCCATCATACGCATACATCGTTCCTGTGGTTAAACCTTCGCCATGGCCTAATATGAATTGACCATAGTTCCATTTGTTTGTTCGTATGTCATAAACATCAAATGTATGTGAGCCACCGCCACGTGGAGAAATTAAGTATTTGCCACGAGTATCTGCCAACGAAGAACTAAAATTCCATTCAACGGTAACACCTGTACTTATTGCCGGACGACCGATGATCGTGTATGTGGAAGTCTGATCCGGAGCCGTAGCAGCGCCAAAGGACAATTGGGTTGCAGTATTTCCAGTTATTGAATATTCAAAACCTGCCGCCAGACCCGAAGTTATCAAGACTCTTTTACCAGCCCATTGGTTAACCTTCCATCTCTTAGTTGCATCGTTCAATGTGGTTGTTGAACCAGCGGTGGCGTGTCCAGTAGTGTCAAATATCTTATATCGAGTATTTGTGTCCGGAATCATTCCGATGCTTGGTACTACTGAATCAAATGGCGTTGTTGAAGTTGAACCGTTGACCGCCGTTGTGATGATTGTGGAACCGTTTCCTGTCCAGTTAATACCATCTGCGGAATATGCAGTTGTGTTTGTACCTTGACCGCCTGCTATCCAATATGTACCATTCCAAGAGATTGTGTTTCCGGAAGTGCTAAATATAGATGTACCTAAACCTGTCCAAGTTGAACCAGAGTCTGTTGAATAGGCTATTGTATTTGTACCTGAACCTACGGCTACTGTCAGAGAACCATTCCATGCAACAGCGTTTGCCTGAGTTGTAAACGTAGTTGAACCTAAACCTGTCCATGTCAACCCATCCGCCGAAGTTGCTATTGTATTTGTTCCGTTTCCAACTGCTACCCATTGACTTCCTGCCCAACATAAACCACGACCTGCGGTAGAGAATGTAGATGTGCCCAAGCCTGTCCATGAAAAACTACCCGTGTCCAGTGCGTATGCAAGCGTGTTAGTACCTTGACCCGCAGCAAGCCACATATTTCCATTCCACGCTATGGCGTTACCTTGTGTACTGAATATTGTAGTACCCAATCCCGTTATTGCTCCCGAGGTTGTACTATCATATCCCCAAGCAATTGTGTTTGTTCCTTGGCCAACTGTAACAAATCTTATACCATTAAATGCCACCCCGTATCCAATCGACGAGTGTGGCGTATTTCCGAAGCCGTTCCAAGTTATTCCGTCATTCGACCAAGCCACTGTATTTGTTCCTTGCCCGACCGCTACAAATCGAGTACCTGTCCAAACTATACCGTTTCCTGATGTTGAAAAAACAGTAGCGCCTACGCCTACGTATGCCCCTACACCGTTAAAATCATTATAAGCAATTGTATTTGTTCCTGAACCTACCACTACGGTTCTTCCAATATTAAGAGTCGTAGCAGTATTGTTCGTGACAATGTTTTCACTGACCATTCCGGAAGGAGATGTAAACAAAATTTTATTGTTTATCCAAGCCGATGGTATCCAGTTCTTATTTGAGTCTGTTATAGATGAAACACTTGCTGTTGTCGGAAATCCAAAAGACAATTGATTATTTGCGAGATACTGATCATCGTCCCCAAAAGCATCCAAATCTTGTATGAAGTATCGAGAGTTACCGTTGGTCGGAGCAGTACCAGCTATAAATGAAATAGTAGTTGAAGAGTTTCCTAAAATTCTTCTCCATACAATCGTACCGTTTAGACCGTTACCTTGGAATCCTAAAAGTTTACCAACGTGTTCATTGGTCTCCCAGTTCTTAGTACAGTCCACTAATAGCGCGGTTGCTTGCGTATAACGTGCTACGGCGTTTGCAGTCGCAGTTATCAGAACTTCAATTATAGTACCGCTTTGAATTCCAAGAACATTATATGTAGTATTCCAAGCGGGTTCAGTTGCACCCGCAAATGTAAACGAGTCGTTTAATACAAAGTCATGTGATATCGGAACAGTTATTACACCAACAGTACCAATAGATGTAATTTCTATTGTACAACCCGAACCCGCACCGCCCGTAGTAGCACGGCCTGTTCCGACGGTATATCCCGATCCACAGGTATATAATGACACGGTAAGAACCGCGCCAGTAATAGAAACTGTTTCAACAATTACTCTACCCAAAGTTCCCCCGGTAGATACAGTTAAAAGATCACCAACCGCATAACCACTTCCGGGAGCCGTTGGCGTTGCGTTAACTGCCGTAATACCACCTGTCACACGGGTTGCTGTCGAAACTGCGTGACTCTGCCATCTATTTGATTTTATCAGCGCCATATTGGCAGGAACACCGAAATCAGTAATATTTCCAGTTGACCAAAGCGAAGGTTCTGGATGTTGTTTTAAAATTTGCGCTCTACCGTTTCCTACAAAGAATATTGCGTTTTCGGCAGTAACTCGGTACAAACTTGAAGAATCAGGCAGTACATCCCACTTTCTTTCTGTTACAAAAGTATCGGATGTATTTGTTATAATTCTTCGTTCTTGACCTATACCAGAGCCCGATATGATTTGTACCGCAGAACCTATCCATTCTCCCTTTGTCAACGAAAGGCTACTGTCAGTTATTGACTGCGATGCTGCCGTAGTGACCGATCCTGACATATAGGTTCCAACAAGTTCGTTCGTCGGAGCTATTGCAAAGTCGGTAGAGAACGCACTTGCACCCTGTAAGAAACCTGCCGGAAGCAGTTTCTGAACCCATCTGTCAGAAAGTATGTCATAATAAAACAACGATGTAACCGTGGTCAGCCATATTCCACCGGACAAGATCATAAACTTTGAAGTATTGTCTGGAACTACATCCCATGGCGTATCAACTGTAATTGTCTGCGAAACAATATTGAACATCGCCTGTGAACCCGCAGTTGTTACCGGAGCAGCGTAAGGTGTAAAGCCTGAAAATGCTTGCATGAGAAAATTTCTTCCCTCATAGTTTGCGTCAAATACTGTCAGGTTGTTTGTATCGTTGTAAAGTATTTCTCTAAACTGGCTAAAACCCGTGTTGAATACTAATTTGACATTGTATCCTTCCCACTGATTGAATTTCCACTTTTTAAGAGAATCAGCAATTGCGTTACCCGAAACAGTTGTAGCAACGCCCGAATCGTGTACTACTTCTGCACCCGTGGCAGTTATTGTTCGTTCTTGACCTATACCCGTTCCGGAAACAATTCGTATGCGATACCCATTCATGCTGGTGCTGATAGAAGGTATCTGAATAGTATTTGAAGTTGAACTTAATACGTTGCCCCTGTAACCTTGGTTCTTAACATATTTTGCAGCTACGGCTGTGGTTAGTGTGGGGCCGACACTCAATACTGCCCAAGCATCGCCTATTGTGTCATATTTATATAGCTGAGTACCAACCATATAATACAAATATCTATGCGAGCCATCTCGTGCGGTTGTCAACATTGAAGTTGCAGATGATACTGCTGGTGCAAACCTGCACCATTCCCATACTGGTAAATCAACTTGTGTCTTTAAGTTATTAGTAAGAGCCATTTCTTGTCTTCTTATTTATGTAAATGAAAGTTTATTGCGTATTGAATTGGCGTATGTGTTACGAGCAATGTTTAGGTATTGTTCAGAACCCATACCAGCGTTTGCAGCTATGTTTGATACGCTTGATACGGTTGAAACGGTTGTTACTGTACCCAAACTGGTCAATGTACCTAAACTGGTTACGTTCGTAACGGTTCCGAGTGTTAAACCGCTCGTGATAGCATCCAGCGTAATTCTTTGTCTTTGCGCACCATCAATGACAGCCAAGGAGTCCGCTATTTTTGCAATTCTTTTTAAAAGTGCCGTCTGCTCCTTTACATCCTGTAATGTGTTTTCCGTAGCAGGTGAACCTTTTAAATCCAAAAATATCTGCAAATTGTGAGAACTTAACATCGCGGTCGTGTCATACGTCAGTGTCAACACATTTGATGATATAGTTCCGCCCTGTGCCGGATTTGCAAAGTTGTAAATGATTGTGTTTGTTGACACGTTTGTAATCAACAATACATTTTCCAGTGTCACCGTGTCAGTAGTATTGAACCTTATTTGCTTCAAATTCGGTGTAAATGTGTAGTCTTGAAATAGTACCTTCATATCGTATAATTATTAAAGTGCAACTGAAAATGCAATCGCGGTGTACATATCAATTACTGGGTTTCCGTTGATGGTTGATTGTGGAGAAATATCTCCTTTATATGATCCTGTGAATCCAGTTGTAGAAGTTACTGAACCTGTGACTATTAAATCGCCTATTGTAGTGGTTGAACCTGATACTATAATACCATTGGTGAACCTTCCTGAGCCAGTGACTGAAAGGTTATCGGCTATTGTAAGTGATCCGGACAAGAAGTTTGGTGCTACTCCTCTGCCAAATAATCCCCAACCTGTATTATTTGTCCACTCCACGCTACGCCAGTTTGCTGCGGATGTTAACGTCGGATTGACATACAACCCACGTGTTATTCCATTTGCTCCACCTGTTTGATTGATTGTTTGTAAAAGTTCAATCGCGTTTACTCTACCCGTGCCGGACGTAGGAGCAAAAGTGTGAGTTACCTTTGTCGTTGAATGATCGCCGGATGATATTGTCAAATTTGATCCGGGCCTAATTATTAAAACTTGACCTTTATTAGTTATTGTTTCAATAAGAACTTGTGTGCTTTCTGCCCACGTAGCTGTCAATGTTAAGTCAGTATTCTGTTTAGGATAAATTGTACTGCATACTAAATTTCCAGCTATATATCCACCGCCATTTGAAGTCCAAGTTCCATCATCTAATATTTTGAATAATTCGGCTGGTGTACTATTTTGTACTAAAAAAGCAGTCGTCGCGGAAGTTGCTCCCAAACCTCTAAACCTACCGTTTCCAATAACATCCAGTTTGTACGCCGGATTATTTGTTCCAATACCGACATTACCACTTCCCGAAATAAACAGAATATTTTGCGAAGAAACAGAATCAACTTCTAACAAAGCAGAATTTGCTGTTCCGGATACGTGTAACTTTGCTGCCGGATTTGATAAACCCATACCAGTACGGCTTCCGGTAACAATCAGTGCTTCATTCGCAAAGGTTCCCATCTTGACAGTATCGTCTGACAATACTTCTATGATAGGAAGACCGGATATGTCGCTTACTGAAAACAATGAACCTGATAGGGAGTCTGTAACAGAAAATAGCTGACCCTGTGAACCTTGGATATCAAGTGCGTTCACAGAACCTGAACTGTTTATTATTAAGCTATTTTTTATTTTAAACTCGTTGGCCATTATTGGTTATCCCATATTGTACTAATAAGTATTTGAGTTGATAATTTTTTATAGATTGAACCTTCCTTTGGTTGCATTGTAGTTTTGCAATACTTCGGATGCTGATAGAGCGCGGTTGTAAATTTGTACTTGCGATACTCTATTTTTATTGTATTCTTGAAATGTTGCAATTAAAGCGCCTACTTGAAGATTGTTAACTGAGTACGGAACGGTACCTAATCCATTGAGCGAGCTGGTAGAAAACAACCCGTTGATATATAAAGACCAATTATTAGAACTTTTAGTAGCAGAAACGTAATACCAATTATTTACAGAATACGTCCTGTTGCTTGCAATAAAAAAGTAACCAGCGGAAGATTCCCTTCCATCAAACCCAAACGCAATTTGATTTGCGCTTGTTCCGCCAGAACTAAGAATCCATCCATTATTGACTGTTGTGTTGTAGTATCTGGAAACGTAGTAGCATGAACCAGTATTTACAACATAAACCCAAGCGTTTACCGACAGATTTATTATACCAGTGAGTGCAGGAGTTGAACCGTGATTTGAGTAGTCATTCACACCATCAAAAACAATACTTCCGCCGTTGGAACTGTTAAAGGTTGGGCCGTTGGTTAAAGTACCGTGGTTATTTTGTCCGCTCAAATCAAACCAAGTAGTTCCACCACTTCTATATGATTTTTGATTGGCTGCATCCAAATGCAAAACCAATCCGTTTTTTACTATATTTGAACCTCCGAATGTAGCCATTTTCTATAAATATTCCTTATTGGTCAAAGGTTAAACCTTCCTTTGGTTGCATTGTAGTTTTTTGATACTTCATCGCGGGTCAATGTTTTTGAATACATAACTACCATTGATATATTTCCTGCAAGATAAGTTGATCCGCAAGATGCTGGGCTTGATAATACTCCGCCTCTGACTCCAATATATCGGGTGAATAGATTTGGATTTGTAATATTTGGACTTACTCCTGTACCGGAAAGTATTCCGTTGACATATATAGACATCGTACTTGAAGATTTTGTACAAGTTACATTATACCAATTATTGCTTATATATGGATACGAATTAGCTGTGATAATTACGCTACTACCGCCAATTACTCTAAAACCAAATATACCTGCACCAGCATACATATAATGTCCACCAGCATCACCACAAAAATCGGCTCCAAAAATAATTCCACCTGTTTGGTTTGTACTTATCCACACCGAGTAACTAAAATCTGTATTAGATGGCGTTGTGCTTGTACCTAAATTAACATAGTCGTTAATACCATCAAAAACAATACTTCCACCGTTTGCAGAACTAAAAGTTGGCCCGTTAATCAATGTACCATTATTTCCTCTTCCACTTAAATCATTCCAGACAGTAGTTCCGTTTACATACGACTTTCTATTTGCAGCATCTAAGTGCAAAATTAAACCTTCTCGTACAATATTCGGCCCTGTGTACATTTATAGATTAAACCTTCCTTTGGTTGCATTGTAGTTTTGGAGAACTTCGGATGCTGATAGAGCGCGATTGTAAATTTGAACTTGTGCTATATTGCCTGCGAAAAACTCGCTGTCTTGTCCATAAACACCCCGACGCAAGTTTCCTATGGTTAACTCTGCGTTTGGATTAGAAATAGAACCAACTGTTATTGGTACTGAATTATTTATCAATCCATTAACATAAAGAAAAACAGTCGAAGTCTCTCTATTGCATACTCCGGATAACAAACACCATTGGTTTTGTTTTACATCATTTATATTTGTCACAGACGCGTTATTAGAATTGACCCCATCTGTAACGGCAAATACTACTCTATCGTAAAAACGTAAAGAATATCCCTTAGAACCCACAGGGAACGCCGATGATTGACCTTTATTTATTATTTTTCCTTGTTGGATATTATTTGAAGTTTTTATCCACGCTATTAATGTGAAACTCCGCGTATCAAAGTCTAAGGAATAATTATTTGTTGCAGTATAGTCATTTACGCCGTCAAAAACAATACTCCCCCCGTTTGCAGAATTGAATGTAGGGCCGTTGGTCAGAGTTCCATTATTACCGAACCCGCTCAGATCAGTCCACGTTGTTCCTGTTCCCGGATACGATTTTTTGTTGGCTGCATCTAAGTACAAGACCAAACCATTTGTTACTATTTTTGGCCCTCTATAAAATCCCATCTTATAGCATCCTCGCCAATGATTTGACAGACCAGTTATCCGCAGTTGTTGTCGCACGAAGTTCAACATTTGCCCCGTTCAATGCCACAAACAATGATACTGGTGTTGTTGATCCGATATCGTTTGTTGAAGTTTCAGTGTATTCAACTGTTGAACCTCCCCAAACAGAAAATACAGTTCCTGCTCTGGCATTACTTCCACTTGTTATTACATAATCAAAAAACGCGCTTCTGTATGAACTTGTAGGTACAGATGTAACTACTTCGGTTCCAATATCAACATCTGTGTTATCCGAGTATTGAAACAGTGAACCTGAGAGTTGGAATGAACCCGTAACAGTTAAACCGCCGGAGAAATCGCCGGAACCAACTACATCCAAGGTATATGCCGGATTTGCTGTTCCGATACCCAAACTACTTGAAATATAAGCAACGCCTCGGTTTGTAACATTAAATATTGATCCTGACGCATTTCCAAGATCAATAAGATTGTGTGACATTCCTCTAAGATTCGATTCATTTGCCCTTAGATATATTCCAGTAGCATTTCCTGTCTGATTGCTCGTATTGGCAATTGTATAAGAAATAAATAACGGATAATAATTTGCATTTCCAGCAGAATCTAAATTTATTCCGCCCTGCGATGACAAGTTTCTGATATTACCAGTTGTCATCCCAATAGAGGTGTTGCTATTTTTTGTAAAGACGTGGCCATCTTGCATTGACCAGTCCATCGAATATTCGTGACCGAGATATGATCCGGGTTTGTAAATTCTAAATAAACTTGCGGGAAAAAATATACCGCCACTATTTGATGCGGTTAGGACAGTAGCTGAAACACCACCATTAACAGTTAATTCGGCAGTAAGTGAAGTTGTATTTATACCTACTCTTCCATCGTCTCTGACAACTAAACCATTATTTGTTCCGGTACTGTTATGAACTTGAAATCCGTATGTAGCAGAAGTTGTTCCTGAACCCCTAAATCGTCCGTTACCAATTACATCTAATTTATATGCAGGAGTATTTGTACCAATACCAACATTACCACTGCCGCTGACGTATATTATGTTCTGATTAGAATCAGAATCAATTTCAAATAAACCTGAACCGCTGGAACCGGATATATGTAACTTTGCTGTGGGCGTAAGAACATTTAGTCCAAGGTTGTTTCCAAATAAAGTAATACCCTGTGCAACATTCGTATTTGATATGTATATCCGAGATGTGTCTCCGGAGCGAAGACTCATATTAGTATCAGACCTCAACCCGGCTGTATATTGACCACTTATATATTCGGCATAGGCGTATGTCAATGCACCGCCCAAAGCGCCTTGAAGTTTAATTGATGTTCCCGATCCTATTGTTAATCGAGTATCACCTGTACTATTTAGATTTCCAGCAATATTGACTGATCCAGTAATGTTCAGCGAACCAGTACGTTGATGTATATCATCGAGACTGTCACCAAACTTTGTACTTCCGCTTTGGTAAATTATAGAAGAAGAAACATACTGAGTATAAAATTCTTGTGCCGTTACTTTCCCACCAACATAAACATCACCGCTGATGTATGCGGATGATCCTGAATATACGGAAGTATTTAAAGTTCCTAATATATTTAACGATCCGGTCAATGTTTGTGATCCGGAACTATTTAGAAGTCGTGTCCAACCTTGGTAAGATGAACCAGAATTATAATAATATACTCCTTCATCTGCGGGTGTAGTCGTATAAACCATCAACCCCTGTGAAGCGGATGCAATTGCGTTCCGCTGAGTTGATGTCATTCTTGGCAAGAGAAATCCAAGCGTTGTTGAGTCCACTTGTAACATTGCGCTGTTTTGCATCGATCTTGCGTTTCCGGCACTTATCAATGCTCTATTTGACAACAATCCCAATGATATATTGCCAGTTTGCGCGCCTCCTTGTGCATATATAGATGCGCCGTTAGGATTGTTTACACTGGCTCCCAACGAACTTGCAGCAACAATACCAACCGCGCTTGTTACTTGCAAACCTTGCGCACCGTTGTGTCCTCCATTATTTATAATAGCAGTAGTTCCACCAGTTGCATAAGGTCTAACTTGAAACGTAGAATCCCCGTTGAAAAAGTATCCATCGTCTCTAACAAAAAATCCCGCTGTTCCGGCGCTATTTTCTGCTCTGAATGTAGTTGTAGCAGAAGTTGTTCCCGATCCACGGACACCCAATGCAGCACCTATGTCCGTTATTACGTTCGGAACATTGATGTTCATCCTGTGAACCCAGTATGTAACTGTACTATTTTGAGCAAGTCTTGCAAATGTCGTACCTGCTCTTTGAAAGTCAAAACTGGTTCCTTCAAAGTTTAATCCAGCAACGCTACTTTGATAAATTGACGTTACGAACGAATTATTATCAGACCTAACTATTCGCAATGAGTCTCTTACTTGTGTCGTACCGCTTACATCTAATCTATATGCAGGATTATTAATACCGATACCGATATTACCACTGCCGCTCACACAAATAATGTTTTGAGAAGCAGGAGAATCGATTACCAACAATGCAGAATTTGATGATCCGGTAATATACAAGCTATTAAATAAGCCCGAACTTCCTGTGAAGGCTGTTGCCTGAATACTTCCGCTAACAAAGTAACTACCCGAGAGCGTGTTACCATTCACCCATATCTGTTGTGCTTGATTATATGTAAGCAATTGTCCATTTAGAGGATTTGTAATTCTTACATTGTGGAGTTCATCTATTTCGTAGCCGTTTTGAACCCTGACATATAATTGACCATCGCCCGCATTTGCGCGTTGAACAATGCCTACGAATACCGAGTGTGTGGGTGCTTGTGGTTTTGTCGCAGTAAAAGTTCCCGGAGTCGTGCCTAACCAAACGGCATCGCCGGGATTAAAAGAACTGAGGTTTAATCCGTTAACTACTCCCTGAGTAGTTACATATCCTAATTGATTGGATAAAATAGGTTCGGTAACAACACCGAATGTCTTTGTAGAAGTTAATTCAGTTAGACTGGATGCTCGGTAAACCTTTGGCTTATCCCCACGGCTGCCGGACATATACACGACTTCACCGTCAACCAAAGTATCGGCTTCGCCGTTTACGACATAAGCAGCGACTTCCAAACCCCAAGACAGGTTAACATTGCCACCAACTACGCCAAGATCAAGCGTACCAAAATCCGGATTCCATGTTATTCTGGCCGGAGCGTTGGTTGAATATGAAGAAGTGCTAAAATCAATATGAGACACGTTTATCAATGAACCGGACAAATGCACAGTTCCTGATACATCCAAAGCATATTGAGGGTTAGAATTGTTTATTCCAAGCCTACCGTTGGTATAGTCATAAACTAAATTTTGAGAGCCGGAAATGGCCTTTGAAGCAGTCCAAAACGCTAATTGCGTTATGCTTCCGGTTCCAGTTAAAGAACCAACAGCATTTAATGTATTATCCAAAAGGTTCAACCCTGAACCAATGGCAATATTTGTCAGGTTATTGTCTTGACTTATACCAGCAAGAGAAACAGCACTTCCGGAAAAGGTTGATATATAAACCGAGCCACTGATGCTAAGGTTGGAGCCATCAAATGAAAGGTTCTTGCTTCCGGTTATATAACCACTGTTGACAAATAATGCCAGTAAATTATTAGCTCCTGATCCGGATATTATTTCTGTTGGAAGATCGGCACCTTCGCCTTTCTCTCCCCTCGGCCCCTGCGGGCCTTGTTCGTAAATGGTTATTACTTCAACAGTAGGACTCTCGTTGATAATCGTAAGTTGATTATCCGATTCCTCTACGACATTGATTGTTACATTGTCTTCATTGTAAATATTTAACTTTCTATCAGAAGCCAAGAGTTGTCACCTCTTTGAGTAATTTAACCTTTCCCGAAACTAATTCTCTGACATAAGTCGTTGCACCTGACCCAGAGTATATCTCGATGTCAATGTACGCCGTGTCAAAGGTAAACAAAGAGGAAGAATAGGCACTTATTGTCATGCCTATACTTCCCGATGTTCTTGGTAATACGACTCCGCCGGAAACAGGTGTCATGTTGAACCCTGTGCCGTCCGGAGCTAAACTGGAACTCAATGTACAATAAACTGTCGCATTTGCTCCATATCCAGATTTAATTTGTGAACGCACTTCATACCCGGTGAAGTCAAAAGGTTGACCATCGGTTAAATATTCAAACCTTCTACTGAAAGTTTTCCCTTGCTTAATCAGGAATGTAGTGGTGTTACACGACATTTAGCAGTCCTCTGCGGTTGGATATAGTTCTCTCAACTTTGAATACGCCTGTTCAAAAACATTTGTCCATTCGCTGAGATTGTAATGGATTGGAATTTGAAACCAAAACAGTGGAGATACTCGGTTATCTCTGGCTGGCTTGTCTGCATAAACATATACAGTAGCCTGTGATTCAATACGAGTGAGCCACTTAGTAATCAAATCCTCGCTGTCCGGAATAGGTTCAAGATATTCGTAGTCAGCATTTGTTGTTTGTACGGTTTGAACTCTGATGTATGCCTCTTCTAAAATGGAGCCATCTGGGAGTTCATAGTTTTTAATTGTCAGTGCCATGTATTAGCGTTTATTCTTCGTTCTTTTTGATTTTTTTGAATTGCTTGACATCTACTACCTCCACAGGCTGTTCGTCGATTGTAGGCGATTCTACGGCCTCTGAGACAGATTTGGTCGCAGCGACCGGAGTTGACTTTTTCGGAGTCGTGTCTGTCACGAATACCGGATCAGGCTGTTGACCCGCTTTCCATTTTGAGTTTTGATTTGGTCTTCCCATTGTGATTCCTTTATCGAGTTTACAATTTTACTACTTGTTTGATTCTTTTTTAAAAAAGTCGGATAGCCTTTTTGCAAGTTCCTTGCTATCTTCCAAACTCATAGTATCGGATACTTCTAAAAATGCGTTCGTTACTTTTGAATACGCTTTTTGCATAGAATTAGAAGATGCCTCTCTGATAGAATTTTTAACTTCTCTTCTTACGAGTTTTTCAAGTAATTGTTTTTGTCTGAAAGTCATTATTTTTTTCCTTTATTTAATTAAACCTTTGTTCCTACATTTGCTCCGGCACGGAGACCCGCACGGGCAATAGCTGTTATTTCGGGTACTATTTCTTCAATTGCCAACTGAACACCTTTCATAAGTTCTTTACTCTTCACTGCCGCCTTCATCGTCTGAATGATGGTTGAACTATCAAATGTAAGCGACTTGACGGTTTTGACGATGCCTCCCACAGAAAACGCAAGGAGACCGCCAATGACTGCTGTGAAAAGCAGTTCGGCAATCTGTTCTATTCGCTTTGGGTCTTTGGTAAACTTGCCCGCTACTTTCTCAAATATCCACATGACTTTGTGATGATACCTGTCGGCAAACTGAATTATTTTCTGTGCAAGAACATCGCCTCCAAAACCTTTCTTGTTGAACTTCTTGACTACATCGTTCAGGTAATTTACAAACTTGCCAAAGAGTTTTACGATGTACGGGCCGGAGAGCCACAGACCAATGATACTGTCTATTCCTTCATTGAGTCTGGTTTGCTTGTATTCATATCTTTTTACATCAGATTCCAAAATATTGAATGCAGACATAAGTTGTCTATCAATATTGGTTTCATTCAACTTCATAGTTTGTATCTGATAATTGACTTCTCGCCTAATCATTTCATTGAGGCGGGTAGTATTACTACCCATGTCAGATAGATTATTTTTCATAGATTATTCCTTGTTTAAAAGTTCCAACACTTCAAATACTGCTGGATGTCGGTGATTCTGTTTTAATTCTTTTACATATACAAATCTGCTGTTCTTCAATATTTCAATATCGTGAATAGCAGAATCTACTTTTTTCTTCAAATCAATTTGCTGATAGTCTCCACAGAATATCATTAAACTGTCTTGGCCCAACCTTCCGAGACACATTTGTAATTGTGACCTGTTCAAGTTCTGAGCCTCGTCAATTATACAAATAGCATTCTCAAAAGTTCTTCCCCTAAAAAAAGTCAGTGGAACTATCTCTATCTTTTCATCCTTCTCCAACTTTTCCAGTATATCTTTTTTGTTATAAACCTTTCGGAAGTTATCTCTAATAGGCACCA
>JACCDP010135122.1_pt1 | contig 42880 bp, 38 predicted proteins | sample 7445841 | NCBI WGS metagenome assembly JACCDP01 (sample SAMN15323441, study PRJNA562643) | freshwater metagenome | isolation source: river surface water | place: USA:Blue River Watershed | collected 2017-08-17
GGTGTGATAAGAATGGATTTAAGTATGCCGATAAGGTAATACCAGACGAATGGTTCTCCGAATAATTTGGTAATTTCAAATATTTTCCGTATATTTGATATATGGAGATAATACAACTATTTGATAAGTACATCGGACCAAGCAAAACGCTTAAGAAAAATGAACATGCGTATCACTGTCCGTTCTGTCATCATCACAAACCAAAACTTCAAGTAAATGATAAGACCTATAAGTTTCATTGTTGGACTTGTAATGCAGGTGGTAATCTTATTTATTTAGGTAAGAAAATTGGTATGAGTGATTTAGACCTAAGTGATTTGGTAGGTCGTTGTGGTCTTAGTGAGGAAGTTAGAAAAAAATTAAAAGATGATTGGGCTGGTTCTATAAAAGAATTATTAGATAAAATTACAGCAGAGGAAATAGAACAAGAAGCCGAGAATACATCTCAATTGTTTTTACCATCAGAATTTAAATCTGCATTAGAATTAAAAATAGATAAAAAAAATCCAATTGAGGCACATGCAATAAAATATCTTAAAGATAGAGGTATAACTAAAAAACATATTATTAGATATAATATTGGATTTTGTGCAAAAGGATTATATGCGGGTAGAGTTATCATTCCATCTTATGATAGTAGAAATCAACTAAATTATTTCATAGCAAGAAGTATTTTTCCTGATGAGAAACAAAAATATAAAAATCCACCTGTATCTAAAGATGTTATAGTTTTTGGTAATCAAATTGATTGGAAACAACCTATTATTTTATGTGAGGGTGTATTTGATGCAATTGCTCTTAAAAGAAATGCAATACCATTATTAGGTAAATTTGTTCAAAAAACCCTAATGGGAGCTCTAAAAAACACCAATCCGGATGTATATATTTGTTTAGATAACGATGCACAAGAGGATGCTTTGGTATTATATGATAAAATTAAATCATATGTAAAGTCGGTGAAAAACATTAAGTTAGATGGTAAAGATGCAGGTGAAAATAGTTTCCAAAATATTTTGAAATATCAGAAAAATTCCGTAACTTTAAGTTGGGAAAGCTTAATAAAAGAAAAACTATTATCTTTTAATAGTAGTTCAATAAAATAAACAATAAATGAATAAATTAAAAAGAATTTATCACATTGCTGACATTCACATTAGAAATTTAAAAAGACATACTGAATATAGAGAAGTCTTTGATAGATTATTTAATGATATAAAATTAAAGGGAAATGATGATTCCCTTATTTATTTAGCTGGAGATTTAGCTCACGCTAAATTAGAAATGTCACCAGAACTCCTTAATGAAATAAATTATTTTCTTAAGAAGTGTTGTGAATTGTGTCCTACTATTTTAATTGCTGGAAACCATGATTGTAACTTAAACAATGTTGGTAGATTGGATGTATTGAGTCCAATTGTAGAAGCATTAGATTTACCCAATTTAACTTATTTAAGAGATACTCAAACTTATACCTATGGGGGTGTGAGATTCGACACATTTTCTATTTTTGATGATAAAGAAAATTGGAAGTTTGAACCATTAACATCAGATACAATTAACATAGCATTATTTCACGGACCTATTTTAGATGCTACTACGGATGTTGGTTATCATATTTCTTCTAGACATTTTACAACTGAAATGTTTGATGGATATCAGTTAGCATTGTTAGGGGATATTCATAAAAGACAAACTATGATTTCTCCTAAAGGATGTAAAGTAGTTTATCCAGGTTCTTTAATTCAGCAAAATCACGGTGAGAAATTAACTGAACATGGTTATGCTATTTGGAATATGGAAGATTTATCAGTTGAATATGTAGATGTTCCAAATGATTATGGTTATTATACTTTAATGGTAGAGAATGGTATTGTACCTGATGTAACCGATATGCCTGTTAAACCAAGATTAAGAGTGTTGGTATCTAAGACAGATGCATCGGATATGAAAAGAGTTACAACTGAAATTAAAAAGAAATATAAAGTAGATGAATTTACTATTACCAGAACCGATACTTTAGCCCGTTTAAGAACAGGTAATAGAGATGGTAAATTAAATGTAGGTAATGTAAACGACCCTCAATATCAAGCCGGTCTTATTAAAGATTATTTGAGTAGAAACTATATGTTGGATGATGAGACTTTAGGTAAGATTGAAGATTTAAATAATAAACTAAACAAACGATTAACGGACGATGATTTAGTTAGAAATATATTATGGAAACCAATTAAATTTGAGTTCTCTAATATGTTCAGTTATGGTGAGAATAACATAGTAAACTTTGATAATATGAAAGGTTTATTAGGTGTGTTCGCTCCAAACGCTAGTGGTAAATCATCTCTATTCGATGCATTATCATTTTGTATTTTTGATAAGAGTAGTAGAGCATTTAAAGCACAAAATGTATTAAACAATCGTAAATCAGAATTTTATTGTAAATTAGAGTTTGAAATCAATGAGGAAAAATTCTTTATTGAGAGAACGGCTAAAACAAATAAGAAAGGTGATGCGGTTAAAGTAGATGTAAAGTTTTGGAAATTAGAAGGTGATGATATTGTTTCTTTAAATGGAACTGAAAGGAGAGATACTGATAAAGCAATTGAAAGCTATTTAGGTAAGTATGAAGATTTCGTATTAACTGCATTATCTTTACAAGGTAATAACTCATTGTTTATTGATAAATCACAGTCAGAAAGAAAAGATTTATTGGCACAATTTATGGGTATTAATGTGTTTGATAAGTTATATGATTTAGCTAGTGAAGATATTAAAGAAGTTCAGGTCCTATTAAGAAATTTTAAAAGAACTGATTTTACATCAGAGTTAGCAATAGCAGAAACTAAATTAGATGAATTAATAGATAACTACGAGGGATTAGAAATTGAGAAAGAAGGGTATGAGGATAGACAAGAAGAATTAAATGAAAAGATAACTGAATTATCTGCTCAATTAGTTCCTATGGATGGAAATTTGGATATTACGGAATTAACAAATCGTAAAACCCAATTACAAACTTCTTTATCTGATTTAGAAGTTACAATAGGAACTAAAACTAATAACATCAATATCTATTCGGAAAAATTAGTTGAGTTAAAAGAATTGATTGATACTAAAGCAACTTCTAATGGTGTTGATATAGAAGTTGTATATTCTAATTACAAAGCAGAACAAACAAAATTAGTAGAAGCAACAAAGGTATATGATACTGCAAAAGAACATGTAAGTTCTGCAGAAGAAACCATTAAACATTTGGATAACCATGAATATGACCCAAATTGTAAATTCTGTTGTGATAATACTTTTGTAAAAAATGCAATGAGAGTAAAAGAATTATTACCTCAATTAAAAGAAACTCTTAGAGAAGCATTAGTTAATTGTACCGGTATCCAACAAACCATAGATACAATGGAAGGTGTGGAAGAACAATACAAAGAAGTAACAGAATTAAAGGCTAAATACGAAAAGGGTAAAGGATTACACAAAAACGCAACATTAGAGTTAAGTGGGTTAGTTACTCAAAAAGAGTTATATGAAACACAATTAACAGCGGTTGATTTAGATATTGAAAGATACCATGCTAATGAAACAAATATTCAAAACAACGAAAGATTGAATGATGAAATTGAAGATGTTAGAATTGAATTGGGTAAAGTAACAAAAGATTTAAGAGAAATTAACACTTCATTATTAACTTTAAATGGTGATGTAGTTAAAACAAATTCATATATTCAATCTATTACTGATAAGATGCAGGAAGCAAAGTTATTAGAAGAACAATTCCAAATATATGAATACTATTTAGATGCAGTTAAGAGAGATGGTGTATCATATGAATTGATTGCAAAGGCATTACCGGTGATTGAAGGTGAGGTAAATAACATCTTACAACAAATTGTTGAGTTTGGTATTGTATTTGATATGAGTGGTAAGAATGTGAATGCTAGGATTGTTTATGAGGATCAGCATTGGCCATTAGAGATGTGTAGTGGTATGGAGAAGTTCATTAGTGGATTAGCAATTAGAGTTGCTTTAATCAATGTATGTAACTTACCTAGACCTAACTTCTTAGTGGTAGATGAAGGATTTGGAACATTAGATAGTGATAACTTACAATCTATCTTTATGATGTTTGATTATTTGAAAACACAATTTGATTTTATTAATATTATTTCTCACTTAGATGCAATGAGAGATATTGTAGATACATTAGTTGAAATTAAGAAAGTAGATGGATTTTCTCAAATTCAATATAAGTAATATTTATAAGAAATCTATCTTATAAATAATGGCAGTTGAAATCAAAGTTGCTCCGGATGAAAGGTTAGAATTAGTAAGAGCGCAAATAACAGACACAACATTAAATTCAGAATATTTTAATGTAACCGAACTATCCGATACATTTTCGGGTGGAAAGAATGCATTTTTAATTGCCGGCTCAGAATTATTAGAACCAAATACTGAAGTAAAAGTTCAAATTAGAGATAGTGCAGGTGAAGTTCTATATTGTGAATTTTCAGATGGATATCCCGATGAATACTATGAGGGAATTTCTAAAGTAGTTGCTGTATATGTTTATCCTACTGAAACCGCATTTGGACCTGCTACTATTACACTAATAGGTCAAATTAAAGATAGTTTAGATTTAGTAAAGTGGGAAAGAAAAATAAATATTGATCCTTCTTTACCAAATACAACTAGAGTAAGATTTTACAAAAGACCTAAAGTTTCTATTGTAGAAGAATTAGCACCAATTTATTCATTTGATATAACAGGTTCAAAGGTTGCATCTAATGTAACACAATCATTTGCAAATATTAAAATTTCTCAATTAGATACATTTGCAGGTGATGTTAAAAGAGTAAAAGTATTTAGAACATCAGAAGGCGATATTTCTGATTATGATTTAATACAAGATATTTTAATTGAATCTAAAGAGTTATTAACAACAACTGAACTTAGTGGTAGTGTTGTAAGTAATGCAGGTTTGTTTACATCAGAAACTCTTAGTAAATTATGGAATACTGGTTCATTAAGTACAGCACTAACAAGTAGTAGAATAGATAATGGGTTGAGTTTAAAAGGTAGTGGATATTTAAGATATACATCATCTTTAAATTTAAATAGTGGTAATACATATGAATTAGGAATAGATGCATTTTATTCAGCATCAACTGCAAGTGATTTAGGAATCTATGTTAGTGGGTCTCAAAATGGAGAAACATTAATTGGTACATTAAATGGAATAACACCTACAAAAAATTTAACAGATCAAGTATTTGCATTTACATTAGATAAAGCAGAACCAACGGCAAGTTTATATTTATCACAATCTCAAAATGAATGGCATGTTGGTAATATTAGTTTAAAATTATCAGAAGATAGTGCATTTTCACCATCAGAAGTTTCTTTTGTTACATCAATGCCGACTGTAATTGGTAATGAAACATATAATTTCAAATTTGAATTTTATGATGTAAATAATAATTTTGTTCCAGTAGCAGTAACACAAAGTGCTTTATTTAGTGGTGGTAATAATAATATTGGTGGTACATTAACAATCGTTAGTGCATCTACATCTGCATTATCATCATCGGTATCATATGACTTATGGTTTAATCCAACAGGAAGTGTAACTGCAAGTATTACAACCGTTAGTGGTAGTGTATCATCTGTTAGTGCAAGTATAAGTGGAACAATATCAACTGTCAGTTCTTCATTAAGTTCATCTATATCACAAAGTAGAGCAGCATCTATATCATCATCTTTTGGTAATATTCAAACATTAGCAAATGGAAAATTTAGTGGGTCATTTATTAGTGATACTACAATATTTGCTCCTGTAATAGGTGGTAACACTGGTTATATTTCGGACTTATTTAAAGTAGGTACGGCACCTTCAATTTATTTAGATGCAAGACAAAACCCTAGAAAAATATTCATAGGAGGTGTAACTGATTCGGGTTCATATAATAATTCCAACACATCCGTTTATATGGATAGTACTGGAAAATTTTCATTGGGAAATAAATTAAGTTGGGATAGTACTACAAGTGTACTTAATGTAACTGGAGTTATTAATATTACATCTGGCCCAACATATGATTCAATTGCAACTGCACAATCAACTGCAAACACTGCACAATCAACTGCAAACACTGCAAATAGTACAGCAAATACCGCAAATAGTACAGCGAATAGTGCACTTTCAACTGCAAATGCTGCGGATGCAAAAATATTTAATAACATATATGGTAAATTAATTAAAGCACCTGATGTAGGAAGTGGAGGTGGTGGATTATATTTAGGTAATACTAATATGGGTTATTATGGTGCACAAGGTTGGATGACCTATATGGATAATAGTGGTTTATTTTTCTTAAAAGGGTCTAATGGTGCGTATGGTTTACAATGGAATCCTACTGGAAACCAGTTGACAGTAGATGGAAATATAACCGCTCAAACTTTAACAGCAAATGTTGCGGGTACAATTGCAAATTGGAATATTGATAATACAAGATTGTTTAAATCAGTTGCTGGGATTGGTTCGATGGAATTAAGGTCATCGGATAATACTATTAATATGTATGACACTAATGGTATTTTTAGATTACAATTAAATCCAAGAACAACATTACCAACATTAACAACACCAGGTACAACGGCAACATTACTTGCAGCCGATGGTGATGTGATTGATGTAGGACCTGGAACTAATGTAACATTGACAAGAAATATGACCGCTGTTGGTATAACTTTAAGTAGTGCAAATAATGAAATATATGTTCCATTTTCAGATGATAGATGGATTGACCCTGCAGCAACTCCGGAAGATAATGCTTCTTATGCTTTTAAAAATTTTGATTTGAATTTTTTAACAGAGGGTCAATATTATTTACAAGTAGTATTAACTGGAGGTTCTATATCCGGTGAATTAGTCCAAACAATAGGATTTGTAAAAACTAGTATTTCCGTTATTGCTGGCACCACAAATAATTATTATGCAGCGGCGTTATATACATCACCTGCATTATTTTCAAATTTACCTGCAGGTAGTTATAGTATAAAAATTAGACACTATCTTTTTGCTGAAAAAATAAACGGAGGCACTATTGGTTGGAATAGGTGGCCACGAAATTGGGATGATGATGGTATAACTGTTTTGTATGGTGCTTCTGACGCATACTCGGTATTGAATGCAGGTGGTATGGTATTATCACAAGGTTCTCAAAACTATTTACAAATCAAACAACCAACAACTGGAACGGATTCGTTTTTTAGTGTAAGAGGTAAATCAACTTTTTTAAATGGTTTATTTGTACAAGGTTCATTAGCAGCAACGAATAAACAATTCCAAATTACACATCCATTAGATGATAAGAAGTGGTTATATCATACTTCAATAGAGGCACCTAGAGCAGATTTGATTTATAGAGGAAAAATAGAATTAATAAATGGTAGTGGTAGTATCGGAATAGACTCTTCTTCATTGATGACCGGTGGAACATTTGAAAGTTTAACAAAAAATAGACAATTGTTTTTACAAAATAACCAAACATTTGATAGAGTTAAAGGATATATTCAAAATGGTAATGTTTATGTTTTATGTGAAAATACAAATGAAAATATTTTAGTTGATTGGATGGTTACGGCTGAAAGAAATGATATAGAAATAATATCTTCAAGATTATACGATAGTGATGGTAATTATAAACCAGAAAGATATAAAGATTATTTATTTCAACAAAATTTAGAAACAAATTCAGGTTCTATATAAAATAAAGTTATGTTTGATTTATTAGTTACAACGGGTGCAGGTAATGTCCCAATGGGTGGTAGTGATATTTGGGTAAACAATTTTTTAAATAATGTTGTACCACATTTAAATTACCCAATAGTATTATTAATTGATGGTAGAATGCCAGTAGGATTTGAAGCAGATTCTATTCCTTGTCAATTTGTATTTTCAAAAGAGCAACCATTATTAGTTGGACCACTTTTAAGAAATTGTAGAAAGATACATTTTCTTCATAACAATTATTTTCGTAGAGATGAATTGTGGGAGTTTAAAGAAAAGTTTGATACAATATTTGTTCATGCTTATATTAAAGAAATTATAAATACAAATGTAGATTTAGGATTAGATAGAGTTTGGTTACCTACTACAATGGATTTACAATGGGAACAAGATGTATTAAATCAATGTAAAACTATTGTATGGATTGGTTGTAATGATGGAATGGTACAAAAGGATTTTCCAAAGAAATGTATTCAAATTCCAAACTATTATGAATTTCAGTATAACAAAAGATATGTATGGTTTAATGATAGAATAGGATACGCAGCTCGTAGTGAAACAAGAAAGTGTTTTCATTTTTTAGATAATCATATGGGATATGCACTTACGGATAAAATTGGATTTGAAAATCTTAAAGAAGGATTAAATTTAAATCTAAAAAAGATAAGATTTTACCCATATAATTTGGAAAATCACAAAAATTTCTTTAACTTAGACTTTACACCTTTCCACGCGTGTTATGTAAATGAACCATTTGGTTATTCTATATTTGACGCAGTTGATCATGGTAAACTTCCAATATTAAATAAATTTTGGATGCCAAGAATCAATTACAAATATAGAGCATCAACTAAAGAAGAGTTTGATAAAATGTATGATAAGATGTGTAACGACTTTGAAGTAGAAAGAGAGTTTTGGTTTAATAAATTAAAAGAAGAATTAATAAAGTACGATAACAAAGCAAACTGGATACATAGAATAAAAATGTTACTTAATGATAACAAATAAAGATTACATAAAAGAGTTCATAACTAACAATCAAGAATTTAATGAAGTTGGTGAAGAAGTTTTAAAAAATGTTCCATATCGTTGGTCACATGGGGCAACGGATGACCATTTAGGAGATGGATTAATAATATACTCTCTTATTCAATATATGAGAGCAAAGGTTTGTGTTTGTTTAGGAAGTGGTGGAGGATTTATACCTAGAATAATGACACAGGCTAGAATTGATTTACATTCACAAAATATATTTGAAGGTGATCCTAACTATAATTGGGGTGATATTGGAGCAACATATATAGTTGATGCAATGAATGGTATAGGTGGACAAGTAAGTTGGTTTAATGAAGAAAGTTTTTTCAGAAGATTGTTTTCACCAAAAATTATAGCAGATACAACTGCAAATGCATTTCATAATTATTTTGTATTAAACGATACTAAAATTGATTATCTGCATATTGATGCAGGACACTCATATGAAAATGTAAAAGAAGATTTTGAATTGTATTCTCAGTTAATGAGTGAGAATGGGATTATATCAATCCACGATACCGACCCTAATTATGCAGATAAATACATAGTGACAAATGAGGTAAAAGATAGGGGTGATTTTGATGATTGGAATGGTCCTATAAAATTAGCAAAAGAAATAGATACAACAAAGTGGCAAGTTTTTGATTTATTTAATTTTGGTATAATTAAGAATAAGCCGGCATCAACGGGATTAACATTAGTTCGTAGAAAATAGTTATGAAAGGTAAAATAAGATTAATAACAGTTACAGGTAGTAGAACAAATACACTTTGGCATATGTTAAATCATTACAAAGATATTGTAGATGATATGTATGTTGTTGTATATGAGTGGGATGGTATGAGTACTTATACTGAGGTTGATATTATTGTTTCTCAATTTCCAAATGCAAAAATAATTCGTAGAGAAACAAAAGAAAAATTTAATTGGGAATATGTTACAAAATTGTATAATGATGCCAAAAATCTATATCCAAATGATTGGTGGATAGTTTCCGATGATGATGAATTTCACATATATTCTAAACCATTAAAACAAATTATTAAAGATTGTGAAGATAATGGTTGGGAATTAGTAAGAGGTGGTTTTATAGATAGAGTAGGTATAGATGGTACATTTCCTAAAATAGATAAATATAAAAATATATTTGAACAATTCCCATTAGCGGGGTTTTTTAGATATCCAATGAGTGGAGCATGTCCAAATAAAGTTTGTATAATGAAAGGACATATTGAAATAACACCAGGTCAACATTATGCAAAAATAAATGAACATACAACATGGGGTTGGCAAGGTTGGAATCATCCATTAATTGCACCAATTGGTGAATATAATGTACAAGTTCATCATTTTAAATGGGATAGTACTTGTGTAGATAGAATAAAAGCCGTTGCAGATACAAAACAAAAATATTCATATTCAGATGAATACTTAAAAATGTATAATGCACTTCGTAAAACAAATTATGAAATTGATATAATGAATAAAGATTATATGATTGAAGATATCGGTATTGATTATAGTGGTTATACAAAATGGAATAAATTATTAAACAAAATAATATCAATATAATATGACAGAAGAAACACAAAAAGAAATGTTGTTGCTTGAACAAAGAAAAGCAAAAGCATTAGAAAAAATTGCTAATTCATTAGATGCATTAACAATTTGGTTTGAAGAAGTAGATAAGCAAGAGTGGAGTAATAGAATACAATACTACTTAGCAGAATGGCAAAAATCAGTTCAAAACAAAGATGATAGACAACTAAATGGATAAAAAATTAGGTATTGTAGTTCCTTATAGAGATAGATATGAAGATTTGGTTTTGTTTAAAAAAGAAATCGCAGAATATCTAAAAAATAAAGGAATTATTTATGAATTGATTATAGTTGAGCAGGATAAAGCCAAAACATTTAATAGAGGAAAACTATTAAATATTGGATTTATGTATGCAAAACGAATGAAATGTGATTATGTTATATTTCATGATATCGATATGATACCATTGGATTGTGATTATGGGTACGAAGATTATCCTGTTCATTTATCCTCTAACTTTGTGTCAACACATCCAACATTTAAAAGAACCGTATTTGATGAATATTTTGGTGGAGTGACATTATTCCCTGTCAATTTATTCGAAGATATAAATGGATACTCTAATGAGTATTGGGGATGGGGATATGAGGATGATGATTTATTATTTAGATGTAGAAAAAATAGAATACCACTTAAAATAAAAGAATTCAAAACATCAGGTGCAAGTACAACTGCATTAAAGTTTAATGGTAAAAATACATATGTAAAAGCTAAAAATGTAATTGATACTAACCATAATGTTTCTATTTTTATTTCATTTTGTCCAGATGACATTCATTGTGACTTTGAAAAGTATGATGATGTGTATACGGTTTTTTCAATTGATGCAGCAGATGCACAAATGCAATTAACATATAGTTCATATAAAAAATATACATTTGAATTAAGAGATGAATTAGGAAATGTAATTTATATTAATTCGGATATTAAACCAAACTATCAAACTACAATAATTGCAACTATTAATCCAGTTGAAAAGAAAGTTAGAATGTTTCAAGATGGTGAATTAGTAGGAGAAACAACATACGAAAATAATTTGTATGATTATTCAACTCAAAGAAATTTTTATTTAGGTTGCAAATCATTTAGAAAAGGTGATGATAGTGGTTTCTTTATGGGAACAATAAATTCATTTGCAGTATATAATGAAATTTTGACAGATGAAGAAATTAAAATATTGAGTGATAACAAATATTTTGGATTAACTCAAAATTTTGAGGGATATAATTCATCAGATAAATTAACTTTGTATTATGATGCAAAAATAATTAAAGATTATAAATTAGTAGATTTATCATTTAATGAAAATCCAGGAGCAATATTTAATTGTTCAGTAGTACCTGCTCCGTTTGATGATTCTAAAATGATAGAAATACCACATAGAAAAGAAAATACTTTTAAATTAATACCACATGATGAAAATGGATTTGTAATAAACTCTTGGAAAAATATAACAACTAGATACAATCAAATTCGTTTCTTTAATGAGGTATCACATGGGTTTAAAGATAGTAGAGAAGATGGATTATCTAATCTAACTTTTAAAGAATTAAACAGAGCTAAAATTGAAAATCAAACACATATAGTAGTATCCATATGAGCCATAAATTAGGAGTGTGTGTTCCGTATAGAAATAGACAACAACACTTAAAAGAATTTTCACCACATTTACATAAGTTCCTTACCGATAGAGGTATTGAACATAAAATATATTTTGCCCATCAAGTTGATGATAAATTATTCAACAGAGGTAAAATGAAAAATATTGCAGCAAAACACGCATTCGATGATGGGTGTGATTATATTGTATGGCATGATATTGATATGGTACCAGAAGATGATTCTTGTGATTATAGTTACAATCCTGAGAACCCAAAACATTTAGCAGTAAGAATATCACAAACAGATTATAACCTTAAATATGAGGAGTATTTTGGTGGTGCAGTACTATTCACAAAAGAACAGGTAGAAGCTACAAATGGTTACTCAAATGATTATTGGGATTGGGGTATGGAAGATGATGACCTATTTTGGAGATGTGTATTAACAGGTAATGCAGAACAACATTATTTACCACCAATTTTAAATCAAAAATATGGTTACTTTGATGGTTTAAAATCAAATATTAAAATAGATACAACCCGTTCAATTAGAAATCTTTGTTCACGCTCTCATACGGTTTCTATATTAGTAAGAGCACATCAACAAGAAGAAAAAGTTCCTATTTATTTAATTGGAGATGAAGATAGAAGATTTTGTGAATATCCAATTCTTCGTAGACCTGGACATGATTGGGGTATATCTTACAATAATAGTAGAGCATTTACTTCTATGCTATGGGATAATAAAGCAAATTTTTTATACCTATGGGCTAAAAGATATGAACAACAATGGACATGGGTTACACTTACGGTGGATGATACCAAAAAACAAATTTCACTTTATATTAATGGTAAAAAGAGTGATGCTAGATTCGGAACAGGTGCAACTTCTCCATTGGAATATGAAGGGTTTTTAAAAAGATATGGTGAAGATCCATATTACATTGGAACAACTACATCAGTAGGCATTAATGCAGTTAATAGATGGTTTAGAGGTGATATTGCAAAAGTAATGATGTGGAATAGATGTTTAAATGAAGAAGAAATACTTGAATTTCCAAATGATACTTTATTACACTATGATTTTAATAAAACAGATAATAAAAATATAATAGATTTAAGTGGTAATGGAAATAATGGTAAAATGACTAGAGTAGAAATAAAAGAAGAAAATATTTTGAAAATTCATCATACTATCTTACCTTTCCGTAGAGATGGGAAGTTTAAATGTTTACCACATCAAACTGAAGGGTTAATAACTGTTGGTGGTATAGATAAATGGGCGAAAGGTGAAACTACTGCAAGAAATGAAAGAAGATATGTTTTAGAAATGCAGCAAGGAATACATGATTGGAAAAACGATGGTATGAATAGTTTAGAATATGAACTTATATCAATAGAAGATATAGGTAATAATTCTGTAATGATAAATTGTAAAGCATAATGGCAAGTTATGAAAAGTTTGAAAAAGTAAGAAAACAACTAAATGAGGTTGGTGTAGGATTTTGTTTGGCTAAATGGATGCAAGTAACAATGCATTTACATATAGGTCACAATCACTCATGTCACCACCCTATGACTCACGCTATTTCAACAGATGAAATTAAAAGAGATCCTTCAGCACTTCACAATACTCGTTATAAGAAAGCGAAGAGAAGAGAAATGATGCAAGGTGAAAGACCTAAAGAATGTGATTATTGTTGGGGAGTAGAAGATAGTTCAAATCAATTTAGTGATAGAACATTTAAATCATCTGAACCATGGGCATATCCACATTTAGAAAAGATTAGAGAAAGTAATTGGAGAGATAATATAAATCCTTCATATGTAGAAGTTTCATTTAGTAATGCATGTAATTTTGCGTGTTCGTATTGTGCACCACCATTCTCAACTAAATGGATGGAAGAAATTGAACAATATGGGGGATATCCAACATCCGATAATTTTAATGGATTACAACATTTTGTAGGTAGTGGTAGAATACCTATTCCACAAAACGAATACAATCCATATGTAGAAGCATTTTGGAAATGGTGGCCAGAGTTGTATAATGATTTATATACATTTAGAATTACCGGTGGTGAACCTATGATGCATAAAGATACTATGAAAGTATTAGATTACATTATTGATTCACCAAATCCAAATAAACAATTATCATTAAGTATAAATTCTAATTTAGGTGTACCTGAATCATTATATAAAAAGTTTAGAGAAAAATTTAAAATTATTTCTGAAAAGGAATTAGTTAGAGAATTAATTATTTATACAAGTTGTGATGGATATGGAGCACAAGCTGAGTATGGAAGACATGGATTAGTGTATAATCAACTGATGGATAGAATAAATGATTTATGTGAGTATATTCCTAGATTGACTGTTGATATTATGAGTACTTATAATGTATTATCAGTTCCATCATACAAAAAATTAATTACAGATGTATATTCTTTAAAAGCGAAACATACAAATGGATTAAGATATTATAATCAACCATTATTATTAGATAGTTCATACCTGCGTTATCCTAACCATCAATCTATTAAAATATTAGATAGAGAATGGGAAAAAGAAATATTTGAACAGGCACAATTAGTAGAGTTTTACGAATTATTAAGAGAAGATTATAATTGTTATGGATTTAGTGATGTTGAAATTGTAAAAGTAAGAAGAATACATGATTACTTTATTTCAATTGATGAAGAAGATAGAATGGCACATAGAAAAGATTTTTATAAATTTTTTAGTGAGCATGATAAAAGAAGAGGAACTGATTTTTGTAAAACATTTCCTGAATTAGAAGAATTTTTTCACAAATGTAAAGAAATGAAATAATGGAAATATTTGAATTTAAAGATACTTTTTGTGTTAGTTTATTTAAAGAAAGTAAATATAATACATCATTAAAACCAAATTTGTTAGGTAATTTATTTCAAAATTCAGTTACTATAAAATGTAATTTTAAAATAAATGATATTGATAAAGAACAATGGTTATTTTCAAAACAAGGTATTATTAATAGTGGTGTATTTATTAGAAAAGGTTTAATAAACTTTACTTTAGCAACTACTACAAATGATAGTGACTTCAGTAATGATGGTGTTAGGATATGGTTTGAAATTAAAAATACTAATACTGAATTTGAAATAGAATATACTATTGATGCAGATAATAATAAATTAATAGCATCTTTTAATGGTGAAACTAAAGAAATATTATATAATGGTAAAGTTAGTGATTATTCAAATGTACCATTATGGGTTGGAACATCTAATCCATTTGTAGAACAAAAAAATTATTTGAATGGAATAATTACTAAATTTGAAATTAAAAATAATGATGGTGTTGTAACTGATTTAGATTTTTCAAATATAAATAGATTTAAAGTTTGGGATAAAAGTGGCAATGGAAATTTTGCATATATTGAAGAATATTTAAATATACCATTACAAATAAAAATAAATAAAAGAATAGCAGGAAATTCTTTAGAAACAAAAGATATAAACAACATAGTAAAAACTATAATATAATGAAAATATTAATTACAGGAGGTGCAGGATATTTAGGTTCAGTAATAACTGAAAAAATGTTAAATGCAGGACACGAAGTTACGGTTTTAGATAACTTATCATTTAAACAAATATCACCACTTCAATTTACATCAAATCCAAAATATCATTTTATATATGGTGATGTTAGAAATGAAAATTTGTTAAGACATGAAGTTGGTACGCATGATGTTATTATTCCTTTAGCAGCAATAGTTGGTTTTCCTGCGTGTAAAGCAGACCCTAAATTAGCATGGGAAGTAAATTATGAACAAATAAAAACAATATTAGATACTATTGGAGATGAACAAATAATACTATATCCAAACACAAATAGTGGATATGGTATAGGTGAAGGACAAACTGAATGTACGGAAGAATCACCACTTAATCCAATTTCGGTTTATGGTGAAAGTAAATGTAAAGCAGAAAAATTATTATTAGAATGTAGTTCAGCAATTTGTTTTAGATTAGCAACCGTATTTGGAACATCTACTAGAATGAGAACTGATTTATTAGTTAATGAGTTTGTTTATAAAGCAATGACAGATAAATACATTACGGTATTTGAAAAACATTTTAAGAGAAATTTTATTCATATTCAAGATGTGGCAAATGTATTTTTATGGGCATTAAATAACTACGATACAATGAAACATAATGTTTACAATGTAGGATTAAGTGATGCAAATTTAAATAAACAAGAATTGTTAGAAAAAATACAACAATATGTTCCTGATTTTGCAATTAGTTATTCTGATTTTTACGAAGATCCTGATAAGAGAGATTATATAGTATCAAACAAAAAAATAGAAGCAACGGGTTGGAAACCACAATATAGTTTAGATGATGGTATTAAAGAATTAATGAAAACATATCAGGTCTTAATTCCAAAAATGACATCTGAATTTAGAAATGGGTTTCCATTAGGTTACGCACAAACATTCTAATATGGCAGAATTTGTATATGCAAAGAAAGGTGATGAAACATTTCAAGAATATAGAGATAGAGCAATAAATTCTTTATCTACATCTTTTTGTGGTGCTAAATGGTATAATGCAACCATATGGTTAAATATGGGACAAACTACTTCGTGTCACCACCCACCTGCACATAAAATTCCATTAGAAGAATTATCTAAATCATACAAAGCATTACACAATACGAATTATAAAAAAATGGTTCGTAAAGAAATGATGCAAGGTATTAGACCAAATGAATGTGAGTATTGTTGGAAGATTGAAGATTTAGGACCTGATAAAGTAAGTGATAGAGTTTACAAATCAGTAATCTATACCGATGAAGAATTAATTGCAGCAAAGAACGAATTAGGATATACTAAAGATGTTGATTTAAAAACATTAGAAATTAGTTTTGATGCTAATTGTAACTTTGCTTGTTCATATTGTAATGCATCATTTAGTACAACTTGGCAAACTGACATTAAAACAAATGGAGCATATCAAAATTTAGTAACTGATGGTGCGGGAGCATTTCACCACGCTGGAGATGATGCAATGTTATATGGTAAGGATAACAAAGATAATCCATATGTAGAAGCATTTTGGAAATGGTGGGAAGCTGAATTACAACATTCATTAAGAGAACTAAGAGTAACTGGTGGTGAACCTACTATGAGTAAAGACTTTTGGAAGTTAATGGATTGGTGGGAAAAGAATCCTAATTGTAATGTTCACTTTGCAGTAAACTCTAATTTAGGACAAAAGAAAGAATTAGTAGATAGATTAATCAAAGCAACTCACAACTTTAAATCAATTGATATTTACACTTCAAACGAAAGTGTAGGTAGACATGCAGAATATATTAGAGATGGATTGAAGTGGGAGGTATGGAGAGAGAATGCAGAAAGAATGATTAGAGACGGTAATATTAGAACATTTAATGTAATGATGACAATTAACGCATTATGTATCTTTAGTATTACAGATTTCTTAGATGAAATGAATAAATTAAGAGAAAAGTATATTGATAAAACATCAGTATTAATGACACTTAATATATTAAGATTTCCATCTTTTCAATCGGTTTCAACATTATCCGAAGAAATACGATTAGAAAGAGCAGAACACCTTCAAAATTGGGTTGAAAACTTTATTAAAAGTAAACCTTCATATTACAATGATACTGATTTATGGGGGTTAGCAAATCAAATATATAGATTGTGTGAATATCTTAGAGAAGTAACACAAGGACATAGATTTGCATCCGATTTAAGAAGTAGACAAAGAGATTTTAAATCTTTTTATTTACAATATGATGAAAGACGTGGTAAGAATTTTATGGAAACATTCCCTGAAATAGCAGATTGGTTTGATGGACTTAGACAAAATAGATTAACACAAACAACCGAAATTAAAAAGGTTAGAGGTGATGAAAATAATCCATACATTAAAAACTATGTGGTTACGGATGAATTAGAAAACGATATTATAAAACATTTAGAAAATGAACAATAAATGGGATGAGTTTAAAATAACTCCATCAGCAAAATTTGGTATAGAAGTTCCACAATTTCAACCATCGGTATTTAGAGAATATAGAGGTGAAATATTTACAACCTTTCATTCAAAAGAACACCCTGTTATGAATTATGTAAGCGAAGGTTGTGAAATACATGGTAGATTTTCTCGTTCATACAAAGGTGTATTGAGAGGATTACATTGGGATAATAAGACTTGGAAATTAGTTCAAGCGGCAGTAGGTGATATCTACTTAGTTGTATTAGATATGAGAAAAGATTCTCCTACCTATGGAGATTGGGAATCATATATTATTTCAGAAAGACTAAGAAATCAAGTATTAGTTCCACCAGGTTTTGCAAATGGACATTACGCATTAACTGATTGTATGTTTCATTATAATTTATTCTATAAAGATGGGTATGTGGATGCAGATGAGCAAGGCGTTGTGAAATGGAATGACCCGGAGTTTCAAATGGAATGGCCAACAAATAATCCAATATTACAAAAAAGAGACAGATGATAAAAAATTTAGAAAAATATCCTATTGTATCTGAAGTTAGATTTACAAAGGATGACTTAATTAAGTACGAAAGAATGATTGCAGACCATTGGGAAGCAGGTAAAATAAAAGGACCTGTGCATTTAAGTGGTGGTAACGAAGAACAACTTATTGAAATTGGTAAAAGAATTAAAGAAACGGATTGGGTATTTAGTACATGGCGTTCACATTATCACGCATTAATTAAAGGTGTTGACCCTAAATGGTTAGAAGAAGAAATATTAGCAGGTAGAAGTATTACCATTGTTAGTGAAGAACATAGATTTTATGCAAGTGCTATTGTTGGTGCAATTATACCAATAGCAACCGGTGTAGCAATGGCAAATAAAAGAGATGGTAAAGATGATAAAGTATTTTGTTTTATAGGTGATATGGCATTTGAGACGGGTGGGTTTTATGAAATGCACAAATACGCAGTTAGATATGATTTGCCAATTGTATTTGTTGTTGAAGATAATGGTGTATCAACAAACACACCAACCGATGCAACTTGGAATGGTGAAAAAAGAGATGTACCTTCAGAAAAAGTTATTTGGTATAGTTATGAAAAACAATGGCCTCATTATGGAACCGGTAAATGGGTAGTATTTTAATGGAAAAAATTAATTTTATATATGAATATGAAGATAGTGGTGTAATATTTCCAAATGGTTTAACACCTGAAGCATATTCAAGTACACTTCAACAAATTGAATTGCATAATGTATCTACTTCTGATTTCTTTGTAGAACATTTAACAGATCATCATAATGTAATTAATTTATCATCTAAGTATCCAAATATAATTTTTAATATATTCTACACAAGAACATTAAGAGAAAATATATTAGAATCATTTACAAAATTAAATGATAAAAAATATACATTTGAAGAAGGAGATACTAAATATGAAATTAATTTAACTCATTTTAATCAACTTAATCCAAATGAAAAAAATTTCTATCCAATTAATTTATTTGGTAACGAAGATTTTCTTTTTCAATATCCATCTATTGTAGTTCATAATGTGGTTGAAATAAAAAATGAAAAGAATCATTTACTAAATTTAAATCCAGATATATTAAACGCAGTTAAAAAAGGTGATTTAAAATTAATAATTTCTACATTTCACGAAGGTGGTGTTCACTATGAATCTTTTTTTGAAAAAATATATGATTCATGTGCAAAATTAGGAATAAATCCAACCGATATTCATTATGCAAATGCAGATTATAATGTTAATTTAAAACATGATTATTGGTGTTCTCAAAATAATATTACAACAAAAATAAATTGTTATTTCGTAGATTATTTATTTAGCCATGCTTGTAGTGCATATTCTTCAAATGAATATGATGGGGATGTTTTAAATTACGAAGGCGAAAGAGAAAAAAATTATTTAATGTTCAATCGTTCAGTATTCAAAGATCATAGATTTTGGTATTTAGCAGAATTAGAAAAAAATGGTGTATTAGATGATTGTTTATATTCAATGATATTTCCATATGATAGAGAGATTGAAAGAGGAAATGATACATATAGAGGTTTTCCTACATTTACAACAGAAAAAGAGTTTGCAGATAATATGAAATGGATGCAAGCAATTAAAGATAAAGGTGTTATTAAAATTGATAATATAGATACATTTGATGATTCTACTTATTATGCAAATGGAAAGAGAGTTCATTATGGTTGGATTGATTGGGTAAATCCATCTTTTGACCCTTCGTTTTTAAGAACATATATGACGTTACTTACCGAATCTTCATTTACAAGCTGCCAGGTTTCAGAAAAGGGTGTAAAGGCATTGAGATATTTTCATCCATTTATTGCATTAGCAGGACCTCTTTATTTAGAAATGTTAAAAGAAAAAGGTTTCAAAACATTTGATAAATATTTTGATGAAAGTTATGATAAAATATTTAATCATAGAGATAGAATGAAAGCAGTAGTAAAACTTACTACTGACTTAAATGATAAGAAAAAACTTCATAAGATATTTATGGATTCAAAAGAAGAAGTAATTCATAATTCAAATTTATGTAAAACATATTCTTCTGAACAATCAATTAAAAAACTATTTTCAAATATTTTTAGTAAATGAAGTTAATAAATTTGTATATGGAAAAGTGGATTGGTGATGATTTAATCCCTTTACCAAATGGTGTACCCCATTTTGAATTACCAGAAGATGAACCGGTAAAAGATAATTATATTAGATTGATTGATATACTAAGAGATACACAAATACAATCTAGTTACAATGAAATCTTTTTATTTACAAAATATGGACAAAAGAAATATGCAATTGCATTTGAACACAAAGATTTGAAAATAGTATTTACAGATCAGCCTATATTAGAAGGAGCAAATGAAAATTATTATTTAGTTACTCCAAAAGTACATATGGAAGATTTAGAAGAATATTTACCACATTACGATACAATTTTAGAAAAGGGTATTAAAATATTATTTTTAAGTTTTCATGAAAGTGGAGTATATCCTAACTTTTATAAGTGGATTAATGAAAACAAATATTATAATCAAATTTATACCATCACACCTTGCTATAACATTAATGATTTTGCAAAAGGTAATCATATTTTCTTTAGTTTTTTAACATATGATTTAGACCATAATTTTAAAAGTGATGGTAGTATTTTTAGTGTGTGTAGTAGAGAAATGTATGATAACACGGCTAAAAGAAAAACTATATTATCATTTAATAGAAATGTAAAAAGAAATCATAGATTTTGGTTTTATAATTTTTGTAGAGCAGAAGATATTATTGATGATAATTATATTTCATTTTTAGAATTTCCATATGAACATGTAGAATCATATCCAACTATGGGTATACCTGAATTAGAAGAATATAAGAGAGTGTATATGGAAGAAGGTATACATGAAGAAATATCAGTAGATGTTAGAAAAGATGATCCTGGATATGTAGAAAATCTTTTACACAATTGGAACAATGATGCTTGGTTATATGCAGAAAGTTTATTTTCAATAGTATTGGAAACAAAATTTTTTGAAAGAGATATAATGGTATCGGAAAAAGTATTGAGACCTATTGCAAACTGTCATCCATTTATTGTAATAGGACCTAGATATACTACAAAAATTATGGAAGATATTGGATTTTATGTTCCACCATTTTTAGATTATGAAATGTTAGATAAAGAAGAATTTCCTTGGTTGCGTTTAATAAAAATATTTAATGAAATAAGAAAACTTTTAAAATATATAAATGAACATAATGAACTTCCACCATTTGATATGGATAAAATTGAACAAAATCAAAAATTATTATTATCATTTGATAAAAAGGATACATTATATAACACATATTTAAAATTAATAAAACCAAAAATAATATAATGAAAAAAGTTTTAATAACAGGTTGTAGTGGTTTAGTAGGAATACATTTAGTAAAAAAATGTTTAACAGCAGGATATGAAGTAGTGGGTGTTGATATGAGACATTCAGAAAACCTACCAACATCAGATAGATTTACATTTTATGAAATGGATTTAACAATAGAAGATAATGTTAAAAATATTTTCTTTTATGAAACTCCAGATGCAGTATTTAATTGTTTTGGTATTAAAGGTTCTCCATTGAGAGCAAAAGAAAAGCCGGTAGATTTCTTATATCCATCATTTAAAATCAATACTGAAATAATTAATCAATGTGCAAAGAATAATATTTGGTTAGTATTTGTAAGTTCAGTAGGAGTATATGCACCAGCAGAAACATTTGTAGAAGATAGTGTATGGAAAACACTACCATCCGAAGCCGATTGGTTTCCAAGTTGGAGTAAAAGAATGGGTGAGGTATTATTAGAAGCATATAAAGTTCAATACAATTATACAAATTGGGCAATCATAAGACCAGCTAATATTTTTGGTGAATACGATAACTTTGATGGTACAGGAACTGTAATCGCATCACAATGTAAAAAAGTATTTGAAGCAGATAATGAAATTGAAGCATGGGGAGATGGAACACCAATTAGAGATTTTGTTTATGCAGGTGATGTTGCAAATGCAATTTTATCTTTGTATGAAAGACAACTCCACACTACTATTAATTTTGGAGCAGGTGAAGAAATTACAATCAAATCAATGATTGAAGAATTAATAAAAATTAGTGGAAAAGATATATATATCAAATGGGATACAACTAAACCAAATGGTGACCTTCGTAGACAAATGGATACCACAAAACAAAAAGAAATAGGATTGTTACCCGTTTTAGGATTTAAAGAAGCATTGAAATTAACATATGAGAGTTACAGAAGCAAACGAAGCTAAAAATACTTTATGGATATTTGGTAATTCAAACTCAGCTATTTTAGATCCTGGAATTGGTTGGTGTAGACAATATATTGGGTATAAAGGATATATTAGTAAAACATTTGGTGAAATATTAAGTGAAAAATTAAATTATAATTTTAATAATTTTTCATTACATGGTGGTGATAATTACTCTATATTTGAAGTATTTTGTAAAAATATTCAACATATAAAAAAAGGTGATTGGGTAATTTTTGGATGGAGTAGTTTGTGTAGATTTAGAATAGGTAGAGAAAATAAAACATGGGCGTACATATCTCCTATGAATGTAGATAATGAATTATTAAAAAACCTAAAATATATTTCGCAAGATACATTAGATTCCCTATCTTTAAATAGGTCAAATGTTCAATCATTATTAGTAAACGAAATTGAAATTTGGATGAATTTAATAAAAACCGTTTTACCAGAATGTACACTTATATTCTATACACCATCGTTAGATGATTTTATAAACACAGATGGTAAATCTATTGGTGTACAACATTTTGATGTACAACAAATAGTTGATGAAACTGAAGGTTTTTTAGAAGATGGACATTATTCGGAGCAAGGACATATTGATTTAGCAGAAATACTATATCAACAAAATATAAAATAATATGGCACTATTAACTCAAAAACAAATAGATAAAGAATTTGAATTTTTGGAAAAACAAAAATCTTTATTAAAAGAAGAGCGCGAAAAAATAATGATCGAAAGAGGTAGATTGTATTATGAATGGAAAGAAATACAAGAAACCAGTGTTGAAATAGAAAAAGAAAAAGAAAGAATAAACTCATTGTGGGCAAACTTGGGTACAGCATTAGATGAAGTAAATAATGAATATACAAGACAAAAAGAAATAGAAATAGCAAAAATTCGTAAAGAAAAAGAAGATTTACTAGAAGCACAATTAACCGAAGATAGAAAAAGATTAGATAAATTAAGAATGGAATTGGCAGAACAAATTGCAATAGAAGAAGCAATGCTAAAAAGTAAAAAAGCAAAAAACTTAATATGATAAATAAAGATTCAAAAATCCTAATTACAGGTGGTTCTGGATTAGTCGGACAGAACTTAACAAACCGATTACACAAAGAGGGTTATACAAACATTAGAGTTAATTTACACAAAAGAGGTGTAAGAAAACCAATTGATGGTGTAGAGTATGTTCATTTTGATTTAAAAACATACGATGGTTGTTTAGATGCAACTAAAGGAGTTGATGTAGTTTACCATTGTGCAGCAAGTACATCAAACGCAGTTGACACTGTGGTTGACCCATTAGCACATGTTACACCAAATGTAGCAATGAATAATTTCTTAATTGATGCAAGTTGGAGAAATAAGGTTCAACATTACATCTTCTTATCATCTAATACAGTCTATCCACCAAAAGGAGATAAGCCCGTAGTAGAGACCGATTTCCTATTTGATGAACCATATCCTGTGTACTTCCCTGTTGGTTGGATGAAAAGATATGCAGAAGTTCAATGTGAATTATACGCAAAATACTTACCGGTTAAAATGAAGTGTACAGTTATTAGACCTGCAAATTTATTTGGACCGCATGATAAATACGATTTCAATAAATGTCATGTTACTCCTGCAACAATCAGAAAGGTAGCAGATAAGATGGACCCAATTCCTGTATGGGGTGATGGCAGTGAGTTAAGAGATTTATTATACATTGAAGATTTTGTTCAGGCGTTACAAATTGTAATGGAAAAAGAAACTGAAGATTTTCAAGTTTATAATGTTGGTTCTAACAGAGTATATTCAGTATTAGAAGTATTAGAATCTATGAAAAGAATTGCAAATTTTGATGCACCTACTGAATTTATTAAAGGTAAACCATCAATGATTCCAACTCGTAAGATTGATTCATTTAAAATTTATGATAATTTAGGATGGCAAGCAACTACATCATTAGAAGATGGTTTAGCAAATGCATACGAATGGTATTTAGAACACAAAGATGAATTTAATAATTAATTTATGAGTGCACCACAATACACACCATATAAAGATGCATTAACAAATGCAATGACAAATTTGGCAGAATTAGAAGATTCCGTATTTATTGGTCAACAAATTGTATTTCCTGGAAATCCTATGAGTACAACTTTGGGAGAAGTTCCAAAAGAAAAAATGATTGAAGTTCCAGTAATGGAAGAATCTCAAATGGGAATGAGTTTGGGTATGGCAATGGCGGGTAAAAGAGTTATTACATTTTATCCTCGTTGGGATTTCATTATATGTGCAACAAATCAATTAGTTAATCATGTAGATAAAATAGGATTGATGAGTGGTGATAAATGGAAACCAAACTTAATTATCAGATTAGGTAAGGGAAGTGATAAACCATTAGATCCTGGTCATCAACATAGGGGTAATTATTTTGAAGAGTTTAAATCTCTTTGCCCTAATATAGAATTTCACGATTTAAAAACACCTACCGATATTGAATTAGCATACAAATATGTAACCAAAGAAGGTGGTATACACATATTGGTAGAATATCCGGAGTTATATTATGCAGTTTAATAAAGGTATGGTATTTGTAGGATGTTCATTTACATGGGGTGGGGGATTAGAATGGTACACACCATATAATTCAGTAAAAAAATTAAATAAATATTTTTACGATGTTATTAATATCAATACTGCAATGCATAAATTTATATCTAAAAATAGATATGGAAGAAAAGTAGCAGATGCATTTGGAACATGGGATGTGCACAAAGGAAGTAATGGTGGTTCAGATGAAGCTGCGTTATTATGGTTAAGTGAGATTTTTATGTTAAATAAAACAAATAAAATACAAAATCCTTATTTTCAATATGATCATCCAGAATTTAAACCAGATGAAATAGAATATGTTATTATGCAATTCACAAGCCCATTCAGAAATAATATTGTAACGATTAATGGCGAAGATATTGATTTAAAAATTTCAGCAGTTAGACAAATGGGAAATCATCAACAAAAAGAAAATAATGTTAATGATTTTACTCAAACATTGGGAAGTGAAGAATTTGAAAAATTTTTTAAATTTTATTCTGAAAATTTTGCAAGCTGGGAAGATTTAGAAAAATATATCATTAAACAAAATTTACGAAAAATAAAAACTACATTTTTAAAATTAGAGGAAATGGGTATAAAATGTAGATTTTGGACTTGGCAAAATGAATATGTTCCGTTTGTAAAAGAAAATAAATTTTTAAATGATAGATATATTAAATTTAATTACGATAATACCGAATTTGATTCGTTAGATGATGTAATAAAATATAATCCTAAATTTAGAATAAGTACATCTGGTTTATTAGTAGATGATAAACCGGTACCAGATGATCATCCTACATTAGAGTGTCATTCTTTTATTGCAGATACTATAATTGAATATATTAGAAAAGAATCAAATGTATAATATAAATCTATTATATGATAATTGGTTTTTAGGAAAACCACTTCCAAATTGCTTAAGGCCAGAAATACTAAATCATATCAAATTAAATGAAAAAATGATAGATACAGAAATGCATATTTTATCATTTAATATTGAAAAAGAATTTGGTAATAAACATAATGTTTGGATGGCAAATATTGGAATTAAAAAAGAATTAAATAAAGTTCAATTTAGTTCAAACGATTGGGTGTATCCAATAGAACCTTGGGGTCACATAATGTATTCTTTAAATTTAGATGCAATTGATGATTATTATAATTTTTTTAGTTTAATACCAAAAGAAATAATTGAATCTGTAAATAATGGTATTGGTAAAATTGTAATAAATTATGCACATGAAGGTTGGGTGAGTGAATTTTTGTTAAAGGGAATGTATGTAGGATGTAAAAATTCAGGTATAAAACTAGATAGAGTTATTTTACTTTTAAATGATTATAATTTAGAATCTAAAATAGAAAAATTTAAAACAAAATTTAATTTATCATCTTATCCAACAACCATAAATTATTCATATTATTTAACCGCTTCTGCAAATCATTTATATAAAAAATATAATACAAATCAATTAATTAAAAAACATTGTAATATACCAAAAACATATAAATTTTTGTGTTTAAATAGAAGGTTAGATTTACATAGAGTAAAATTAATATCAGAATTATATGATTATATAAAAAATGAATCTTTAATTTCATTTGATAAATTTTTAATAACCGATGAAGTTCCTTCTTTTTTAAATAAAGATTTTAATTTAAATGAAAAATTTGAAAAATTACCAAACAAAGTAGTAGCAGATAGAATTGATATTCAAAATACAAATGGATATGAACATGAATCACACCATTTATTTAAAGATGCATATGTAAATATTGTTACTGAAACTTCATTTTATATTGAAAATGATTTTATAAGTGAAAAAATATGGAAACCATTATATCATTTTCAACCAATAATTGTTGTTGGTAGACCATACTTATTAAAATATTTAAAAGAAATTGGATTTAAAACATTTGATTGGTTAATCGATGAAACATATGATACAATTGAAGATAATAATTTAAGAATGGAAATGATTATAAATGAAGTTAAAAAATTAAATGATTTATCAATATTTGAATTACATGAAATAATAAATAAACATTTTTACATATTAGAACATAATCATAATTTGTTAAATAAAATTGGAAATAACATAGATAACATACAAAATTTTGTTATTGAAAAAGTAAAAGAAGATAATTATACTTACACAGATATATTCAAAGAAATAAATTTAGACTTATGAAAAAACTGATAAACAAACTAAAACAGTTATATAAAAACTACAAATTAAAAAAAGAGTTCAAAAAGAAAATAAAAGAACTTAGAAAGAGAGATCCGTTTATCTATAAGAATGTTTAGTATATATTTATACTTATGGAATTAGCTAATTTAATTGTTGAAGCCGTTTTAAAAGAAGCGGTTACTGATAAAGTGGTAGTTTATGGTGGACGTTTTCAACCATTTCACAAAGGACATAAAAAAGTATATGATTCATTAGTAACTAAGTTTGGTTCTAAGAATGTATATATTGCTACATCTGATATACAGGATAGTGATAAATCTCCACTGTCATTCAACGAAAAGAAAGAAATAGCAACTAAACTATTTGGAATACCCGCTTCAAAGTTTATAAAAGTAAAACAACCATATCAACCAGTAGAAATATTGAGAGGATTTGATGATACAACTACTGCATTAATTGTAGCAGTTGGTGAAAAAGATGATAGTAGATTGGGTGGAAATTATTTCAAACCATATAAGAACGATAAAGATTTAAAAGGATATGCAGTTAATGCATATGTGTATACACAATTACCTTCAAACTCATTCGGAGCAACTGATGTAAGAAATATGTTTCGTAATAAAAGAATGGGTGATAAGAGAAAAGAAGCTGAGTTTACAAAATTTTTTGGTAAGTTTGATAAAGCAATCTATAATAAATTAGATAAAAAATTAAACGAAGGTGTAAATACTGATAATATTCCTGGTGGTTTGGCAAAAGGTAAAACTTTAATTGATTTAGCTAAGAAGTGGGATAAAAAGGGATATTATGATCCAAAACAATATGCTAAAGAATATATCAAACCTAAATTAATGCAGGGTATTAAAGTTGAAATGGAACATACAACTGATGTTCGTATTGCAACTGAAATAGCTATGGATCATTTATGGGAAGATATTAAATACTATGATAAGTTAGCAAAGATAGAAACACCAAAAGAAATTAAAGAAGAAAATCCGTTATATCAACCAGATGAAATGGATTTAGAAAATATATTAGGATTTGAAATTGCAGATCCATCGGATGGACAAAAATATACAATTAGACAAGCATTAAAGTTACCAAAAACTACATTTGCAAGACAAGAAGCAATGAGAATACTTAGATTATTGGTAGCTAAAAATCACGTTTCAGGTGCAGGTCATTTAAGTAAAACTTTATTTCCTCCAAACGAAGATGAACCAAAAAATAAATTAAATTTATCATTGGGTACATCATATGGTGAAAGTGTAGAATTAGAAGAAACAAGTGCAAGAGGTAGTGGGTATGACGAAGCAACTTTGGATAAATTAATTAAAAATCCAGAAACAGGAGAACAAGTAAAAGTTCGTTCAGCACTAAACTATAAAAAGGATCATCCCGCATATAAAACGGCCATAGCTTTAGTTAGAAAAGTTAGTGCTAAATTACCAAAAAGAAAAGTTGGTGGACAAAAACATCCTGTAGCAATTAAACAAACACCGCAAGCAAAAGCACATACACAACCAACAACACAACCAGTTGTTCCTACAAACAATGCACCAAAACAACCATCTAAAATACAACCAGCAGCAGGGCAACCAAAAAAACCTGTTCAAACAGATGTTGTTCCATTGGATAAGGTAAAGCAAGATATTCCTAATTTTAATGTTAAAAATAAATCCGATATAGATAAAGTAACTCCTGAACAACAGAAGAATGTATCTATGAAGATTGATGATTTGGCAAAAGCAGCAGCTGAAGCTAAAGCAAAAGGTGAAAAAGCACCTAACTTTAATTTGTGTGATATTACAATTCCAGGAACAAACTTATATTGTGGTGGTAATAAAGGTATTGAAAGAGCTAAAATGCCACAATTCAAAGGTACACCACAACCAGGTTCCGATGCAGATAAAATGCAAAAGGATAAGAATGGTGAGGTAGATACTGAAGAAATGTTTAAGAAAATGTTGCAAGATAAAGGTATTAAAGTATCAGAACCAACATCAGTTCCAGCAGATCAATTAAAAGCAACTCAAACAGAATTAGTTGGAGCAAAGGTAGCTGGTATGACAAAGGCATTAGAATCAGATCCGAATCATCCAGGTATAACAGCACCAATTTATGTAAGTTCAGATGGTTATGTATTAGATGGACATCATAGATGGGCAGCAGTTACTTCACATGAAATAGCAAGTGGCAAACCTGCAAATATGAATGTAAGAGTGATAGATATGCCGATAGAAGAATTGGTAAAAGTATCTAATCAATTTGCACAAGATATTGGAGTTCAAGCAAAAGCAGCAGATGCAAATAAAGAAACACCAACTGGATTAGCACCTACTTCATCTAAAGAAAAAGATGCAAAGGGAGCAGGTGTGGGTAAAGTAACAACAAAAGCAGTTCAAAATCCAGAAGTAGTTAAGAGAGCAATTAAATCTAAAATACAAAAATGGAGTGATAAAGAAAAGAGTTTCTTTAAAAACGGAGAACACAAACCAAATTCGGAAACAAGAAGAAGTATTGGTGAAGCAATCAACTCAAAAATAAAATCAATAGTCCCATCGGTTAAAAGAGAAATGGAACATTTGGGTAGTGAATTTAAGAGTGCAGGTGAAGGTATTGGTAATTTGTTTAACGGAAAGCCATTAGATGAAAGACATAAGGCAGCATTTAAATCATTAGGTAAGACTGTTGCATTAAGTGCATTGGGAGTTGCAATTGGTGGTGGAATAGGACATGGTGCTGGTGTATTTATGAAGCATTTGGGTGGACATATGGCAGAACATTTAGTTGCAGAATTAGTAGCAGGTGGTATTGGTAAAGCAGCTATATTTGCTGGAACTGAAATGGAAGGAGATACTGATAGACATATTGAATGGTTTATATTGTATTTTGCAAAACAAATGAAAGATGGTGAAATACCAGCAGATGTTTGGGAAAATGCTTTGCAAGATTATAACAATGATAAAGAAGATGGTAAAGTACATGAAGATGATTGGGATAGACCAGAACAACAAAACGAAGTTCTTACTGAAATAGAAGAAGATATAAATGTAGATGTGAATAAAGGGGATGAAGTTTTAATGGGTAAATTTAAAAACAAAAAAGTTGTTGTAAAAAATTTAGGTAAAGACCAACATGGAATGCCAACAATTAATGGTAAACAAGCAACTACATTTAGAAAAGTAGATGAAGGATTGATATTAGAGGGTGGTGCATATGGGCATATGAATCATCCATTTGATATTAGAATGAATTTATCATTTGGTGATTTAAAAAATATTGTTAATAATGCATTAGATGGTAAGTTGGGTGTAGTTAGAGAAAAAACCGATGGACAGGCATTAGCAATCAGTTGGAAGAATGGCAGATTGATAGCAGCAAGAAACAAAGGACATTTAGCTAATGCTGGAGCAAATGCAATGGATATCAATGGTGTAGCAACTAAGTTTGGTGGCAGAGGTGGTTTAACAGATGCATATAATTTCGCTATGAAAGATTTAGAAAATGCAATCAGAGGACTATCGAAGGCACAGAAAGATAAAATATTTAAAGAAGGTAAGTGTTTTGTAAATTTAGAAGTAATATGGCCTACATCGGTTAATGTTATTCCTTACAACCAAGCACTTTTAGTTTTCCACAATGCAGTTGAATATAACGATGCTGGAAATCCTATTGCAAAAGTAGATGGTGCAGAAAGTATATTGGGTGGGATGATTAAACAAATTAATGCACATGTTCAATCTAAATATACAATACAAGGACCACCAATTGTTGAATTACCTAAGAACAAAACATTAAGTTCTCAAAAAGGAAAGTTTAATGGTATGATTTCTAAATTACAATCTGAATTTGGATTAAACGATAAAGATGGTGTAGCAGATTATCATCAGGCTTGGTGGGAAAACTTCATTGATAAATCTAAAAAGAAAATCAAACCATTAGAAAAAGCAGGTTTAGTTAAGAGATGGGCATTTGATGATAAGAGTTTTAGAATTGCAGATATAACAGATGATAAAGCAAGAGAGTGGGCAGAAGGAATTGAAAAAGGACCTAAAGCTACAATTATGGCTGGTAATTTGAGAAAGTTTGAAGATATATTTTTAGGAGTTGGTGCACAAGTTTTATCATTTATGAGTTCAGTATTAACTGCTCAACCTGATAAGGCATTGCAAGCAATGAGAAAAGAATTAGAAACTACTGCAAATGCAATTATGAATGGGGGAACTATAACTCAAATTAAAAAATTAGAAAAAGAACTAAGTAGATTGAATGCGATTGGTGGATTTGAAAAGATTGTACCAAGTGAAGGAATAGTATTTCAGTATAAAGGAAATGCTTACAAATTAACCGGAGCATTTGCACCTTTAAATCAGATACTCGGAATTTTTAAGTTTAGCCGATAAAAATATATATTTATATATAAAGTTATAATTTATGTTGATTAAGAGTAAAGGAAACAAAGATAAAAAAGCTTGGGTTCATCCAAGTCGTAAGAAAGTATTAGATACATTGTATGGTAGAGACAATGGTGGTACTGTGGTAGGGTGGGAAGCAGAAAATACAGAACGAAAAGTTGGTGATAGATGGATTGATGCAGATGGTAAAGAATGGGAGCAGTGTGAAGGATTTAAAATGAGAGTTACACAATTGGATGCAGCTAGAGAGTATACTAACTCATTAAATAGTTGTAAATCAAAAGAATGTAAAACAATTGAAATGGCAAGAATCCACAAAAAGTTTATTAGACAAACTGGATATTGTTTAAATTGTTTAGTTGAAAGAGAGGGAAAGTTAAGATTAACAGATGTATTTCAAAACTATGAATGGTGGAAAATGAATACACAGGCATTAATTAAACTTAAAGATGATTTAATTAGATTTGAACAAGCTAGAAAAGAAGTTGACACAGTTCCGGTTATTGTAAATTCAGATGGTACTATTGAAAAATGGAATTTACCTGATAATATAGATAAAATAAAAGCCGATATGGATTCGGATATAGAGAATATAAAAGAATTAATTACAAAATTCCAAACCGCAGTAGATGAGGATTGGGAAATAATAAAGGAGAAATATAATGAAATTTTCAACGATTAAAAACATAGTATTAGTAGTATTAATATTAATATTAGGATATCAATTAAAAAGTGGTAAAATAAACATAGGTAAGACTACAGTAGTAGATGGTAAAAGATATGAAATTATCAAAGAAATACATGATACAACCGAAGTAGTAAAAACAAAAGTAGTAACAAAAAAAGGAGCAGATATTTATCATGAAATTATTAAACATGATACAATACCGGCAAATGTAGATACTACTTCAATTTTAAAAGATTATTTTGCAAAAAATATTTATAAAGATACATTACAATTACCTGATAATTTAGGATTTGTATTATTAACAGATACAATTACAAGAAACTTAATATTGGGAAGAACATTTACAGCTAATGTAAAAGAAAGAATTGTTACAAATACTACAATCGTAAAAGAATTACCTAAAACAAAAATATTTTACGGCATAGAAGGTGGATTTAACAAATCAGATGTAATTTCACATTTAGGAGCAGGTGTAATTGTTAATACTAAAAAAGATAAAATTTATCATATTGGTATTGGTGTTGCAAATAGAACAACTGATGGAACTAATGGAAAACTTTCACCTTATATTGGTGGTGGTGTATATTGGAAGATTAGATTGAAAAAATAATGAGCACTCAACAAAAATCCTTAAAGGATGTAATTAAAGAGCAATATCAAAAGTGTGCAAGTGATCCTGTATACTTTATGAAAAAATATTGTAAGATTCAACATCCAATGAGAGGAAAGATACCATTTGAATTGTATCCTTTCCAAGAAGATGCGTTAACGGATTTCGCAAATCATAGATATAATATTGTATTAAAATCTCGTCAGTTAGGTATCTCAACCTTAGTAGCGGGATATTCTTTATGGAGAATGATTTTTCAAGAGGATTTCAACGTCCTTATTATTGCGAACAAACAAGATGTTGCAAAGAACTTAGTATTAAAAGTTAGAACGATGAACCAACTTTTACCTGTATGGTTAAGAGTTGCAGAATCGGAAGATAACAAACTTTCCCTTCGTTTAAAAAATGGTTCTCAAATTAAAGCAGTATCTTCAAAACCAGACTCTGGTCGTTCTGAAGCCTTATCACTATTAGTATTTGACGAGGCCGCGTTTATCGATTACATTGATGAAATATGGACTGGTACTCAATTGACACTTGCGACGGGTGGTGACTGTATTGCACTTTCCACTCCTAATGGTGTAGGTAATTGGTTTCATAGAATGTGGGTTGGTGCAGAAAATGGACAAAATCTTTTCAATCCAATCAAACTACACTGGACAGTTCACCCTGATAGAGGACAAGAGTGGAGAGATGAACAAACAAAACAATTAGGAGAAAAACAAGCAGCACAAGAATGTGATTGTGATTTTATTAGTTCGGGTGATAATGTAATTGATGGGGAATTACTACAATGGTATACTGATAATTATGTAAAGGACCCAATTGAGAAAAAAGGTTTTGATGGTAATTATTGGATTTGGCAACAACCAAATTATACAAGAACTTATGTAGTAACGGCGGATGTAGCAAGAGGTGATGGAGCAGATTATTCTGCATTTCATGTTATTGATGCGGAAAGTTGTGAACAAGTTGCAGAATATAAAGGTAAAATAGAACCAACCGATTTTGGTAATATGTTAATTTCAGTAGCAACCGAATACAATGATGCATTACTTATTGTAGATAATGCAAATATTGGTTGGGCAACAATACAACAAATATTAGATAGAGATTATAAGAATTTATTTTGGAGTAACAAAGATGTTCAGTATGTAGATGCTGATACACAATGGACTAATAAATGGAATAGAGAACAAAGACAAATGGTTCCTGGTTTCACTATTTCATCTAAAACTCGTCCTATGATTGTTTCTAAGATAGATGCATATATGAAAGATAAATCAATCATAATACACTCTAAGAGAACGATAGATGAGTTATTTACTTTCGTTTGGGTAAATGGTAGAGCAGAAGCAGCAAGAGGTTATAATGATGACTTAACAATGAGCATGGGTATTGGATTATGGGTAAGAGACACTGCATTAAGATTAAGAGGAGAAAGAATGGATTTGAATAGAAGTGCTTTAAGTGGATTTACAAAAACAGAATATTCAGAAGAAGGTATGTATACTTCAACTGATTTAAGAGAAAATCCATACCAAATGCAAGTTAATAAAGATGATTTTGAAGATTTAAGGTGGTTATTAGGATAATGGAAATAATACAAATAAATAATGTTTCGGTTAAAATAGTAAACAGAGATAAATTTTATAGTTGTTTAGATAAAAATATAGTGTCAATAGATTCGTTAGAATTATCAATTGATAATATAAATTGGTATAAAAATTTTCCATCATATAAAGAATTAATATGTGATATATCCGATTCTTTAATGACTCCATTTTTTGAAGCATTATTTTTACATTTTGGAAAAGATAAAGAATATCTTTATACTGAAATGAATGAAGGATTTGATTTAAGATTTGTAAAAAGAAATTATTTTTTTAGTAATGATGTTTGTAATTTAGATTTAATTCAACAAATTTTTAATAAAAACAATATTAGTGAAGAAAAATTATTAATACACACTAATAATTTAAATTTAGAATTAGATTGGCCTTATAAATTTAAGCATCTAACCTCAATGATGACTACAATATTTAATTACCCATCAACTGAGTATGTTCAAAAAAAGTTTGAAAAAAAATTTATATTTTTAAATCGTAATCATAAACCACATAGGAAATTATTATATGAAGCATTCTATAAGTTGGACATACTAGATAATTTTTATTATTCAATTAATTCAGTAAAAAATCCTTTTTACAATATTTCAATTGATTTAGATAATGGAAGCGATATTGAAAACGCTTTAGGAGAACAAAAAGAATATTTAAATAAAAGCTTTTGTAATATAATAACTGAATCTGAATTTTTTAGTAGCGATAAAAACACATCATCATACAAATCAATTTTTATTACAGAAAAAACAATGAAAGCATTAAATAACTTTCAACCATTTATATTGGTTTCTGGATATAAATCATTACAAAAATTAAAAGAATTAGGATTTAAAACTTTTGATAAATGGTGGGATGAAAGTTATGATATTGAAAATGATGATTATATTAGATTAAATAAAATTATAGAATTAGTTCAATATATTAATAAATTACCAATGGAAAGATTATATGAAATTCAAAATGAAATGAAAGATATATTAATACATAATGCAAATTTATATCATAATTTTTCAGATATAGAGTTTCATTATAGCAAAACATTTATAGAACCATATTGTAATTATAAATGTTTGTGTAAGTAATATTTGGTTTATTGATATTTATATATTGTATAGATAAGGAAACAAAATTATGAAAAAAAATATTCTTTATGAATTTTTTGGATTATCACAAAAAAGTGTTAACTTAGGTGATAATACATTTGAACTTGGAAAAGTATATTCTAATCCATTCGCAAAAGCATTTAAACAACAAAATGAAGGAAGTGGAATAGCACCTTCTTTTGTGTATGAAGATGATGATATTGAAGAATATGATGTAGATGAGAATGATATAGAAGAAATGGAAGACTTTATATCTTTTCTTAAAACTAAAGTTAAAGAAAAAGAAGCTTACAATGAATCTGTAATAGAAGAAGCAGAATATCAGGGTAGAAAAGTTCAATTAGGTAAACCAATGGCAGGGGATGTTAAAAAATTTAAAGTTTATGTAAAGAATCCTGCAGGTAGAGTTGTAAAAGTAAACTTTGGACAGAAGGGAGTTAAAATTAAAAAGAATAATCCAGATAGAAGAAGATCTTTTAGAGCAAGACATAATTGTGATAATCCAGGACCGAGAACTAAAGCTAGATATTGGTCTTGTAGAAAATGGTAATAATATAATATGGCAGATACTTCATTTTACGGTAGGTTAAAGAAACTCTTTTCTACTTCTACGATTGTTAGAAATCAAGGTGGTAAGTTAAGAGTAATTGATTTTGATGAAACGCAAGCAATTGCGACGAATTTAAGAGATAGATACATGAGATTGCATTCATCTACGATGAACAATACTTATGAAAACTATTTAGCGTACCAACAAATTAGACAAGAGTTATTTAGAGATTATGATTCAATGGACCAGGATCCAATTATTGCATCGGCTTTAGATATCTATGCAGATGAATCGACAAGTAGAAACGAATATGGTAGAGTATTAGAAATTAAAACTAATAACGAACATATTAAATCTATTTTAGATAACTTATTCTACGATGTTGTGAATGTAGAATTTAATATGTGGCCTTGGTTTAGAAACTTAGTAAAGTATGGTGATTTCTTTTTACATTTAGAAATTGCTGAAAACTTAGGTATAGTTGGTGTTCAACCACTTTCTCCATATGAAATTACTAGAGTAGAAGGATTTGACCCGAACAATTGGCAAGCTGTTAAATTTGTTTACACTCCATTAGCAACAAAATCATTGTTCATAGCTGGACAAAAAACAGAATTTGAAAACTACGAAATAGCACACTTTAGATTATTATCAGATACTAACTTCTTACCTTATGGTAAATCAATGTTAGAAAGTGCAAGAAGATTATGGAAACAAATTACATTGATGGAAGATGCAATGATTATCCATAGAATTGTAAGAGCACCACAAAAAAGAATATTCAAAATTGATGTGGGTGGTATTCCTCCAGGTGAAGTAGATTCATTTATCCAAAAGATTATTCAGAAATCAAAGAAAACTCCATATGTTAATGCAAATAGTGGTGAATATAACTTAAAGTACAATATTCAAAACTTAATGGAAGATTTCTATTTACCTGTTAGAGGTGGTGATAGTGGTACTGAAATTACAAACTTAGAAGGTTTAGAGTACGCACCAATGGAAGATATTGATTACTTAAAGAATAAGATGTTTGCAGCATTAAAAATACCTAAACAACATTTGGGATATTTAGAAGATGGTAATTCAAAAGCTACTTTAGCTGCAATGGATATGAGATTTGCAAAAACTATTGAAAGATTACAAAGAATTGTGGTTGATGGTTTAGAAAAGATTGCAATCGCTCACTTATACTCACAAGGTATTGATGACAGTGAATTAACAAACTTTGAATTAAGTTTAACTTTACCATCATTAATATACGAACAAGAAAAGATTAATTTGTGGACAATGAAAATGGAATTGATTCAAAAAATGGATCAATTAAAAGTTATTTCTAAAGATTGGATTTACAAAAATATTCTTAACTTTACATTTGAAGAAGCAGAATTACAAAGAGAAGCATTGAAAGATGATGCTAAACTTACATTCAAACTTAATAATTTAGAACAACTTGGTAAAGAAGAAGGAGATCAACAACAGGGTGATCCTGGTATGTTAGCACAACAACCACAATTAGGAAATGATGAAACGGGTGCACCTATGGATGTTGATACTGAAGAACCTCCGGTTGATGGTGAAGAAGAACCAACTCCAAACGGACAACCTATGGATGTTGAAGATCAAATTAGCAAGTTAAAAGCAGATTTAAGTGGAGATGAAACACAACAAGAAGCTAAGATGGCAGGAAGACCTAAAGAGTATTCTACCAGAGGTAAGGATAAATCACCATTTGGTAGAGATGTAATAGGTAGTAAAGATTTAAAATATAATAGTAGAAACGAAAGTTTTATTGATTCTATTAAAAAATCTATAACTAGGGGTGGAAAACACATAATAAAAGAAGGAAAATCTATGATGGATGAACAAAATATCTTAGAAAATTAATTCTTATTTTAACACCTTATATTTATAAATGGAATAATGTATATAAATGAAACAAATTAAACATTCAAAATTTAGAAACACAGGCTTTTTGTTTGAATTGCTAGTGAGACAAGTAACCTCTGATATTTTAAACAATAGAAAGGGTATTGCAGAAGGACTATTAAAAAAATATTTTAATTCAAAGACAGAATTGTCTAATGAATTAAAACTTTATCAGTTCATAGTATCAGAAAGATATAATAATGAAAACAGAGCAGAAAGATTTGTGGATGCTGTTGTAGAAAGTAGGAAAAAATTAGATGAAAAGAAAATTTTAAAAGAAAAGTATAATCTAATTAAAGAAATAAAAGACAATTATTCTATTGATGAGTTTTTACGCTCTCAAATTCCTAATTATAAAGTGTTAGCATCAGTATATAAAATATTTGAATATAAGATTAACGATTCACAAAATTACGATCCAAAGGATTTTGTAAACACAAAATATACTTTAGTTGAACATTTAACTGGAAAAACTCCAACCGTTAAAACAATTACAGAATCTACAATTGCAACTGAATTGAAAAAGGAAGATAAAGAAATTCAATTACTTTCTTACAAAATGTTAGTAGATAGTTTTAATCAAAAATATAGTAACTTAAATGATAAACAAAAAGGATTATTAAAAGAATATATTAATTCATTTACTAATTCTGATAATTTAAAAGTTCATTTTACATCTGAAGTAAAATCTCTTATTAAAGAATTTAAATCAGCTGCTACTAAAATAAATGATAAAGTTACTAAAATAAAATTAGCAGAAACAATTAATCAATTAAATAAAATTTCTAATATTACCAAAGTAAAAGATAATCATATTACATCACTAATGATGTGTTATGAGTTAGAAAAGGAATTAACAGATGTCTCATCAACTATCGGAAGAACAACTATCTAAGTTAAAGGAAACTATTCGTAAAAGAATTAGAGAATTTACTGGAACTGCAAATGTAGCAGGGTATAATACTCCACATGCTTTTGGTAAAGATACAAAAGGTGATATTAAACGCAAGGTAAAATCAGCTGGAACTGGATTTGAATATGCTAAAAGTATATCGGAAAATCGTTGGTTAGAATTAAAAAGAGATGAAACAAGAACTCCATCTCAAAAAGTTTCACATGGTATTAGAGAATTAAAAAACCAATTAGCAGAAATTGAAAAATTTATGGGTTGGTATTCTAAATTAAAAAGTGAAACAAATTTAGGAAAGGCAGATTTCTTTAAAAGAACTGAAAATAACATCAGAAAAATTAAAGAAAGAATTATAAGAATGGCAAATACTATACAAGAAATTGATAGTGAAGAAGCAAAAGAAGAAAATATCAATGAATTATTTAATGTAAAGGTTTTACCAAATTGGTTATTTAATGATGTAAAAGATTTTCAATACTGGTATAAAAATGGAATGCCGCTAGGGAATAATAAAGGTAAATTAGCTAGATTGAATAGTTCCGATGAAAAAAAACTATTTGATTTAGTTAAAAAGTGGCGAAATGATGACCCAACCGCAAAGGATAATATCAAACAACTTTTTAAACAAAAAGGAAAAGTTGTTAAAAACGAAGAAGTAAAAGAAGAAAATATCAATGAAGTAGAACCTAAAAAACCTATGGCAGTTGATAAATATGTAGTTACTGCAACTCCAAAGGGCGCAAGTAAAGATGCAGATAGAAGAACAATAACAAGACCAGCTCCAAAAAACTCTGCAGAAATTCAATTAAAGAGTTTGAAGAAAATGGATAAATATCAATCAGTAAGATTAAAAAAGGCATAATATGAAATTATCAGGATTAGTACCAATGCAAGCGTTGGGTATGACAAGTAAGGGACCTAAAATGGTTAAAGAATCAGAAACAATCGTCCCAAATGATAAAGATACAAATGTAGCTAACGGATTACCACAAACACAAGGTGATTCTAAAATTACATTAAGTAAAGAACACTTCAAAAACATTGTTAGAGAAGTAATGAAAGAAGAGGAAGAATATCAAAAAATATTTCACAAAATGTTAGCTAAGTTTGGTGTTAATTCTCCTGCTGATTTAAGTGTTGATCAAAAGAAGAAATTCTTTACAATGGTTAAAGGTATTCAAAGTGAATTAAAAGAAAGAGCTAAAATGAAAGAAGCTGAATTAAAAGGTGGACAACATAAATTAGATGTTGATGGTGATGGTGAAATTGAAGGAAGTGATTTAGCTAAATTAAGAGCAAAGAAATAATTAGGAGATAGTATATGTTATTGAAAAGAGGTGATAACAACGAACAAGTAAAACAATTACAAACTAAATTAGGTTTAGAACCAATAGGAAACTTTGGACCTAAAACGGAAGAAGCAGTAAAAGCATTTCAATCAAAGAATGGTTTAACGGCAGATGGTATTGTGGGTGCTGGAACTTGGGCAAAAATTATGGGTGAAGCAACAACTTCTACTCCAACACCAACTCCAGTAGCAGCAACTCCAATTGCAAATAGTGGTCCATTAAAATTAGAAAAACTAAAAGGGCATATTCCTGATAGTGTAATTGCAATGATTCCAGAAACAGCAGCTAAATTCCAAATTGATTCTCCGTTAAGATTAGCACATTTCTTAGCACAATGTGGACATGAGAGTGGTGGATTTAGAATAGCAGCAGAAAACCTAAACTACTCTGCAAAAGGATTAAGAGGTATTTTTGGTAAATACTTCAAAACTGATGCAGAAGCAACAGCATACGAAAGAAAACCAGAAAAGATTGCAAACAAAGTTTATGCAAGTAGAATGGGTAATGGTGCAGAAGCAAGTGGTGATGGTTTCAAATTTAGAGGTAGAGGATTTATCCAATTAACAGGAAGAGATAACTACACAGCATTTGGTAAATCAATTGGTGTAGATATTGCAAACAATCCCGATTTAGTTGGAAGCGAATATAAATTATTATCAGCAGCATGGTTCTGGTCTAAAAACGGATTGAACAAATTAGCTGATGGTGGTGCAAGTGATGCAGTAGTAACATCTATTACAAAAAGAGTAAATGGTGGAACTATTGGATTAGCAGATAGAATTAAACATTTTAAAGAATATTATCATTTATTAGCATAATGAACAAATTATTAATAGAACACAACTTATTTGAAGGTAAAATTCAAGAAGACCAAAACGGAAAGTTTTTGGTTAAAGGTGTTTTGCAAAGAGCAGATGCACCTAATCAAAATAAGCGTATTTATCCTTTTCCTATTTTAGAAAGAGAAGCGAGAAAGTATGATGTATTGATTAAAGAAAGAAGAGCATTAGGTGAATTAGACCATCCTGAATCTACCGTGATTAACTTAAAGAATGTATCTCACAATATTGTAGAAATGCATTTTGATGGTAAAGATTTAGTTGGGACAGTAGAAGTATTATCTACACCTTCTGGAAATATCTTAAAAGAATTATTTAAAAACAATATTCGTTTAGGTATTAGTAGTAGAGGATTAGGTTCAGTTAAACCAATGAGAAACGATGAAGTAATGGTACAAGAAGATTTCGAATTGATTGGATTTGATTTCGTTTCTAACCCTTCAACACATGGAGCATTCTTATCTCCTGTAAATGAAAGTGTGAGTAAAGAAATTGATGAGTGTGGTAGATTTTGTAAAGCACAAGATTTAATGAGACAAATCATAGAGGAGTTAAACTAATGATAAAGTTAAAAGATTTATTGGGGGAAGCATATAATCCAGCAGAAGCATTCAACAAAAAGGTTAGTAAAATGACCGATAGAAATGAACATAGTGCAGCGGCAGTTGAATTGGCAATCTATATGGATGATAGAGATGCGGTAAGAAAATTACAACAAATCAAAAGAGACCACGATAAAAGAGGTTCATTAACAACAGCAGACCAAAAAGAAAGAGATGGTTTGGTTGATAAGTTATTAAAGAAAGCAAAGAAAGAATTATCAGATAAGGACTATAAATTAATCAATAGTTCATTTTAATATATTTATATGAGTATGATAAAGTTAAAGAAATTAATGGGTGAAGGTGAAGATAAGAAAGCACCATCTCCAATGCACAACGAAGCAAGAAGACATTTTTTAGAAGTGATTTCAACTTATAAAGCATTTGGACCTAAATTACAAGCAGAACATGATTTAGCAGAAATAGCTGAAACATTGGGTGCTATTGTAGATGCAGCTCATACTTTTGCAATGAAAGAAAGTGGAAACAATTTTGATCCTGCAACGGTTAAAAGAAATATGAACGAATTGAACAAATTATCTGGTCAATTTGAAA
>JACCDP010464159.1_pt1 | contig 42855 bp, 62 predicted proteins | sample 7445841 | NCBI WGS metagenome assembly JACCDP01 (sample SAMN15323441, study PRJNA562643) | freshwater metagenome | isolation source: river surface water | place: USA:Blue River Watershed | collected 2017-08-17
ATACGGACGTGGATTACCATCATCTACAACATTATATTGTGACGCTTTATAAAACTCTTCGTGGATTTCACCAACGAGTTTATTCTTTCTTTTCAATGCTTGTTTAATATTCATATATTACTATTTTTTATTTTCTTCTTTAAACGTAATTTTAACCGCATCCTTCTCAAGTTTAGTTAATCTTTTATCTAAATGAATTAAACCATCTCTAAGGTCTTCTAATAACTTCCCTAACTTCCACAATCCATAAAATATACCGATAACACAAACGATTTCTAACATACTATGCATATTATTTTAATTTTGTTCTTCTTCTCTTTCTTTTTTAACTTCAAGATATGCTTCGTACATTGAATCTCTGTGGTTGTGTAATTCATCCATAATTTGATACATATAATCTTCATCGTCCCACATACGTTGCCCATCAACTTCATCATAATCTTCTATGTCATCATAATCAAAACCGAAAACAAATGCTCCGATTGGTGAATAACTTTCATCTTCATAGGTACCATAGGCAACAATGTTCTTATCGAACTCATTCATTACCTCAACTACTTTTTGAATATATTCGGATGGAACGTTCCAAGCACTTTCAAGATGTATATCAATTTCCGGAGAAAAGTTAACACTATCAAATTCAATCCTAATCCATTTTGCACCGATGTTTTCATCCATCCATGTTCTATCCGGATAATTGTCAGTGTCATTAAACTCCATTCCAAATAATTTGTTGAAGTGTTCCATCACTTTAACGTCAGCACTATTTTCACTTTCCGTTTCAAACAACTCTTTAATTTTTTTGAATGTTTCCTCGTTAAGATTACATATCTTAACATATGTTGTCATTGTGTTTGCCATAGAAGAATTTTTTTAATCTTCGTTTTATTTGGATTTATATGTTTTCTCTAATTTTTGAATTTCCTCTTCACTCAAATCTTCTTCGTCATCCAAATTAAATTCTATTTCGTCTGTGTAAACTTTCTCATCATCCCAATGAAACATATCATCACATCCACCATCAGCACAATCATCAATCATTTCACGTGCCTCATCTTCATCTTCCGCTAGAACACTTATTGTCCAAGCAGTAACTAATGTTCTTTCACCGATAAATGTGAATTTTTTCTTTGCCATAACTTATTTTGTTTTATTTGTTATAAAATATAAGAAATTATATTGAAATAAAAAATTATCCAACAACATTTTTCATTTCATCCACATGATGATCATCTTGTCCAAGCTCAGAACCTATAGGTTGTTTCTTCATTGGATTTAAAATCTCATAATGTAAGTCATAAGGTCTAAATTCGGGATGTCCGTCCATACCGACATCCATTCTTCTAAACGATATCTTTTTTTCGTTAGGTAAGTGAGAATGCCCGTGTAGGTGTATACGACCCTTTGCAAGACCGTTCCAACTTAGTATAGGGAAATGCATACATTCCATTGTTTCCCCCATATAATTCAACTGTAGGAACCACTGTGTTGAGGTGAATAGTCTTTGACAATTCTCTCTATTGTTTACCAAATGGTGGTCATGATTCCCATAAATTAAATGTATTTCTTTACACCATATCCTATTACGAAACTCTTCAATGTTGTCAAAACCACCGAAAGACCAATCACCAAAATGTATTAATACGTCATCCTGACCAACAACTTCATTGATGTTATTCACAATTGAGGCATTCATCTTATCCAAAGTTTCAAATGGACGTGTTTGTTTCTCAGGTATTTCTCCATTAGGCAATCTCCAATTAGTTATTCCACGACATATGTTTGTGTGTGAATAATGTGTGTCAGATGTCACCCATACTTTTTTATCATTCGATATCTTTAACATTATTATTTAAAAATTTGAAATCTTTTATATTACTAATTCCATTTTGTCTCCTCCATTCCGACCTAACCTCCTCTTGATTAACTCTATGTCTTGATATTGGTGGTGGGGGTGGGATAGATCTTCCATAATTTGGTACTGCATTTCTATTAATTAATCCCAATGTTTGAAACCATCTTCTATGTCTATTGTTAGTTTCTCTTTCGTTCTCCATTCTTTTATTCTCTCTTTCTATTTTTTTCATTTCTATAATACCATCTATAAGAACGAAAAACAAAACAGGTCCTAAAAATATGGAAAGAAATATCGTTGGTGTTTTAAGGTTACCCTCTTTATAATGCCATCTTATACAATATATTGTGGTTAAAATCCAATATATTATAAAGCCAACAAAAAATTCGGTATTTTTCATAAAACAAATATAGATAATATTTTTTTATTAAACAAAAAAAATCCCCACATTTCTGTGGGGACGACGAAACACGACTCGTGTCAGTCCATGAATACTATCCATGGAGAGGTTCAATTATTTTTTAATTCTATCAATAACTTTTTGAACAATAGACATAACTCCTTCATTTACAGTAGGTTTCTTAGTAATGTCAAATTGTTTAACGTTTGCCAATTTTAACGTTTCAATTGGTTTCATTCCCATAATTTTATCCGATAATTCTTGTAATCCTTCGATTAATGCCGATTTGATTTCAATACTATCTAAAACAGTGTATGAATCGTCAAATTCTTTACTTGAGTCAAATTCAACTTCTTTTCTAATTGTAATATCTTTATCTAAATTTAAACCACCTCTAATAAATCTTTCCTCTTTTAATTTTCTACCGAACTTTGTTTTGAAATTTATAACCCAAAGATATTGATTACCCATTTTACTTCCTTCAATTTTGAAGTCCATTCTAACGGTTACATCTAAATTATCTTCATCGAAACCATACTTGTCTAACATATAAGCGTCTGTCTTTCCTTGATATGATTGCTCATTTTTTCTGGTTTCTTCCCAACGCATGTATTGGTTGTTAAATTGGCGAGCCAAATGATAAGATTTATATTTCTCTTCAACAGGTTTTCCACTAATTCTCGCAGTTACAAACTTTAAGAATTGTTGTGAAGTTTCATATGAATTGAAAGTGTGTGTTTGATAAACGATTTTATCGTTATCAACTCTACCATATCTATTCAAATGTTTTCTATCTCTTGCTCTAACCTCAGGAATACTCAATTTTTCTAATTTAGCTGACATTTCGGGACTTGCCATATATTCATCAACCAATTTATTCAATTGTGTCTTTATTTTTGTTGTTGCTGGTTTAGATACTCCCGAAGGTGTATATGTGGTACCTGCTTTAACATTTCTTGGTTGATACTTTGTTCTTTTACAAGCATGTAACATTGGTTCCAAACTAGTGGTCAAACCAAGCTCATCCAACCATTCTTTATTGTTTTCAATAAAAGATTGAACTTCCTCACAATCTGTTGGAACAAATAATTGACCAGCACCTTGTGTTTGAGTTGGGTTTAATTCCCACGCATCCGGTACATCAGTTTCGTTTCCTTGTCTAAAAATAGGTCTAAACTTAGGTATTTTATTTGAAGTATCTTGAGTTCCTTTTGCTTTATAAGCTAATTCACCCATTTCCAATTCTTCCATTAATTCTTTCTTAGATATTTCTTTCATTTGAGTATAATTCTATATCTATATAAATACTCCGTTTATCTTATTTGAACCAAGTTGGTACGTCTCTATGTTTCCAATTACTGAATGTTCTTTTTTCTCCCATATAGTAATTACGATAAGATTGAACATGGCATAGTTCTTTATATTCATCGGGCATAGCCAAAGGTGGGTGGGTAAATCTCTCATTTGGTATATTTGGGTGGTTATCCGAACACCATAACAATACATCGTAGGTTTTGTGGGTTTTACCATATCGATGATTGTACTCCCAACATAGTTTAATTCCAAGGTCACATAACCATATGTAATTATTCAGGTCCTGACGAACCCAAATAGAACATGGATGATTTTTATGTGATAACTTATATGGTGCTTCTCCACCCATGACCCAATGCGCTCCACACAATAATTGTGCGGTCTCCAATATCATTTTAACAACATGTTTGTCATTATGATATTTGGCACACTTAGTGGTGTTTTTATCTAAATAGAATATGTTCATTATGATTTCATTTCACTCGATAAAATACATGAGATGTGGTCAGTACCTGCTAAATAATCATATTCAACATTTGATGTGTCTTGACCACACAGTGAACATTTCATATTTGGTGATTCAACATTAAATTGACTATAATATTTTTGTCTTATCATGGCACCCAATTCAGCGTCGTTTGGGGTATCATATATTTCTTCCGCCGATATTGTAATTAACTGACGTCTACGCATCATTGTCTTTGTTACGTAATCTTCTTCAATATTATTTGTTCTGTCATAACATTGTTTACAACATTGACCAGAACCCTCAACATATCCATATCTATAATCGATATGTGTGTTGATATCAATATTGGTTTCTTTTCCACAAAGGACGCAAATTTCGTTTGGCATAAAAAAAAGTTTAGAGTGTAAATCTAAACTTTTATTTTGATATTTCCAAATTTTTTAAATTATTAATTTCCCACAGAACTTGTACCGTCAGTAAATGAACTTGCGGTTCTATTAACGTCTTTAGCCACACTTGCAATCATCGACTCATAATTACGATTTGTTGCATATCTGTCTTCATTTCTATTTACGAAGTTAGTTACGAGATCCTTCGCAGTTTTTCCGTTACCAAGATAACTTTTCGCAATCAAATAGTAGTATGCATCTATACCATCTTGTACGGTTGTGTGAGTGACATTTGCACCCGAGTCAACGTTACCTACATTGAATGGATTTCTTGTTCTAATAGGTCTACTATTAAGATTGTCGTTACCAATACCACCTTCAACTACTAATTGAGCTAAGGCTAGTTCAGCTGGTACAAATTTATTATACCTTAAAAATGCGTTTTTAGCTGAGTTTGCCATCATTCTACCGGTTATACCCAATGGATTAGGTTTTCTTTTTTGGATGTATGCATCACATATTCTCGCATATGTGTCAAACCCTTCTGGCGTGGTTAAATCCAAATCAGTAAATTGTCCACCCCCACCAGTGTAAACTGGATCCATATATTTTTTGATATCTTCTGGTGTAATTCCTTTTTCCAATACCATTTCTTTCAATTTAGTTAACATCTCAGGACTTGCAAATTCCATATCTGAAGTTTCTGATTGTATTTGTTTGTCCAATTTAAATTTCTTAACTGCAGATGCGGTTTCAGGACCAAATAGTCCATCCACACCATAAACAGGTAAATCATAACCAACAAATATCAATGAAATTTGCATAGTTTCAACACCCTTTTGATAAGTCATTGAACCTTTAGATTGTTGTCTTAGACCACCACTATTAATTGATTCGTCTAAAGTTTTAATAAAATCATCTTCGATTCTCTGTGTTGGGATTTTTTCTCCTTGAGTTGTTTTACCAACTAAATCCGCCTTTTTAGGGTCATCAACTGTCTTAGTGGTACTTTTATTTCCACCCAATAAATCATCGATAAATCCCTCACTGATTACTTTATTACCATAATTCAATCTATGTATTCTTTCTAACTGTTCTTTAAGAATTCTTTTCATATCAATATAAATATCCCAAACTATAAATTTAATTTGTTAATTATCTTATCTTTTATTCCGTTTTGTTTTAAACCTTGACCACTTATTGTTCTAACAAATTTGGTCTTATCTTCCATAAATTTACCTAAATTCATATCATCGATTATCACATAGTTTTCTATGTTCATCGAATTAACATAATCCATTATTTCATAAACCCTCTCTTTTTCTAATTCGGGTTCCATAAACTTATCACGAATCGTAACATCAAAAGGATATTTTTTTACACCGTTCCAAGTAAAGATACCTTTTAGTTCATCTAAATTCCAATGTAACTTCCAATCTGACGATAAAACAATTTCGGCGTCAGTTTCCTCTAATATTTCATTAAAAATTTCAACACATCCTTCATTCCATGGATAAGGTACTTTAAGTTCCCCCATTGCTGGATGTTTTTCCCAAAACTTTTTAGTGTTTCTAAAAAATTCTTTACTTGTTGCTAAAACACCATCTATATCAAGAAATATTATTTTTTTCATTTTTTAAATCCTTTGAAGTTCTTAACAAACTCCTTTTCATATTTCTTTAATTCTTTGGTATCTAAACCATTATATAAACCAGTTGACATAAATGCTTGTATTTCATCATCAATAATTTTTTTATCATCAACATAACCCATTTTAATAAGTTTCTTTTTTAACTTATTGTAATGTATAGGTTTTATTTTATTTATAATCGAAACAACATTTTTTTTATAATCTTTATTAGTAAAATATAAACCATGTGCAATTTCATGGTCCATTGTTTTTAAATCTTTACTACTTGCACCAATCAAATACCAATCACATCTTGTTCCGTTATTCTTATTTTGTGAATCTATTGCACAATAAAAATAAATGTCGTTCATTACTTTATCGTATTCAGTATCGTAACAAAATATATGGTTAGCTTTTTGAAGTACGTTACCTGGTATATTATAACCAGACCAATCTTCAGGGTATGTAAAAACTCTTTTCTTCCAAGCTTCTTTGTAATGTCTCATGTACTCCATCCAAGTGAATGATTTACCTCTAAATTTTTTATACGGTGATTCATAAAATTCTTGGTAACGACAAAACAACATTGCCCTATCATAATCATCATCTACAATTACACAATAAATTCTTGGTGCAACTTCTTTAACCACACCATTAACTAATGGATGTTTAATCTTCTTCATTTGTTTTATTAATTTTTCTAATTAAATCAACAGTACCGAAAACCGCCATAGTTGCAAATAATACAAATCCTGATATGATTAATATTTCCATTATCCTTTTATTTTAAAATCTTTATTATAGATGTTATTTTCTTTTATCCATTGGATGACATCTAACACTGCTTTAGCTTCAATATATGATTCACTTAAACCTCTATCTTCATTTGATTTTAATTTTTGTGTTGCACTATATTCTAATTCATTTAACGCCTCCCTTTCTAACACAATGAATTCTTTGAATCCACCAATAATCTGTTCCATACTACTTTTTTTTAATACAACTTTTTAATATTTCTAAACATAATTCATCTGGTATCTTACTTCTTTCATAAGCATTCGCCCTACCTTGTGTTCCCGTTCTACTACCTCTTGGTGCCGCAACATGGCAAGGATCACCATTCTTACACATAGGACGTGGAATCCATACATCACTATTAGTCCATATGTCAGTTGGTTTCATTCTCTCGTCACCATATTGACAATACGTCACACTCTTCCTTGGTAAATCTTTTACAACTTCTAATTTACGAAGAACTCCACGTGGGTTTTCCATAAACCAATACTTAGGTTGAAAGTGTTCTATGATTTCAATTGTTTTCTTAACTAATTCGATACCCAACTTTGCCGTTTCAGTTTTAGGAATGTATGCACCTTTACCACCACTCCAGTGATGTCCGATTGCCGCAACACTAAAACCAGTACACGGTGGTGACGCCCAAATCACATCAGGTTTAAAAGGAACTTTCTTTACATCAAAATCTAAAATACTAATTGGATAGTTGATACCTTCAAACTCAATCAAATCAGATGAGAATACTTCATATCCTAATTTCTCCGCTGCTTTACCAATTGAACGACTGCCAGCAAATAATTCTAATACTTTCATTAACGTAAATGTCTAAACTTATTTGCAAGATTATTAATAAACTTTTCTTCATCAATTGTTAATAAATCTCTACATTTTGCCAATTGATTTAAACTATTCCAAAATGTAACGTCATTAAAATTAGGTGTACGAACACCGTTACCATTTGCTCTGTTTGTTTGTGATGGTTCGATATGTCCATCTTCTTCTAAAATTTCTACTAATCTTTTAACGTCTTTCGCGGTACATGAATCAACGAACTCACTTGGGTCGATATCGATTTCTGCTTCTGTTGTAAAATAAGGCATAAAATTATATTTTAATTGTTTATTAAAAAATAAGAAAAAAAATCGAGAAAAAAAAATATTATAGAATGTAATATAACTTATTAATTTTATCATATCCCACTTTACCTTCCTTATAAAGTTGAAAAACTATTTGTTCGGCCTTTGCGTGACAATTGTTATGTTCATTTATCGTACATATGTCTAAGTTTTCTATATTATTATTAAGTTTATTACCGTCAATGTGATGTACAACCTCACCTTCCATTAATCTTCTATTAATATGATTTTCAACGATTAATATATGTTCTCTTACCCAATCCTGTTCGGGTCTATGTTTATGTGTTTTTTTAACATAAACTTCGTTGTATCCACCTTTCGGTTTTATTGTTTTACCAATTTCACCTTCGTATTTTTTATTTCTAATCTCACTAGCAATTTTACCACCTAAACTTTTAGCATCACATTCCTTACAAAAATGTTTAAAATTATTGTTTCTTCTATCCTTAGATAATTCATGAATATCTCTATCAAAAAAAGAATTACAATTATCACATTTTAATTCTGCGACTTTCTTATTTCTTTTATAATCAAATGGAGTTCCTGTAGAACTTTTTTTTGTGAATGTAGATTCTACTAATTTAATTTTATTTAACCACATATAAGATGTTTATAATAAATATCTTATATAATAGTAAAATCCAAATGTTAAAAAAATAAAACCCTAATGTTAAACTGCGAATGAGGAACCACATCCACATTCTCTACTTGCATTTGGATTTACCCATTGAAATCCTTTTCCATTTAACCCATCAGAATAGGTTAATTCCGTACCATAAAGATATAGTACCGATTTTTTGTCAATTACAACCTTGATAACTTCTAAGTCAACAACTTCATCCATTTCAGTGATGATATCGTCAAAATCCATTGTATATGATAATCCTGAACATCCACCTCCTTTTACACCAACACGAAGATGGTGAGTTTCAGATGTTATTCCTTCACTCACCATTAATTTTAAAAGATGATTTAATGCATTCTTTTCAATTGTTATCATTTCAATTCTAAACTATCTTGTGCTTTCTTAGCCACTTTATCTATATTCATCATTGATGAATCTGTTGTTTGTTTAATTCCTAATTCTTTTCTTAATCTGCTCAATTCTTGTCTTTGGAAATAACAAAGTATTAAAAGGGATATTGCAAACCCCATTGTTAATTGTTTTTGATATTTTTTTACAAAATCTATCATATTATTTCTTTCTTTTAAATAGGTCTTTAAATGTTTTCTCGGGTTTAATTGTTTTCCAAGAACCATCTGGTTGTTGTTCCAATAATGGTGCTCTCCACATTTCATACGCTATCCACAAATATGTACCAACAATTCCGATTATTAAATATTCCATATTATTCATTTTCTAATTCAATTTGGAAACTAACTTCATTGTTGTATTCCTTTACCCTTTTATCATCTTGGTCAAAACATTCATCATATAAAGAATATGAATCTGCTTCATCACCCTCACTACTTTTCATTTCAGATGCATTTTGAGTAAGATACTTTTCAATTTCTTCTTTACTCATACCATCTAATTCAGGATAATCATCTGTGTTTATTTCAATAGGTTCTTTAACTATCCATGTGTTGTACCCTTCGGTATAAAATACTTTAATGTATGCCATATTTTTAATTTTTAGATTTCCAAAATTGATACCATTTCTTTGGTTTTTCTGGTGGAACACATAATGAAAATGGATTATCACCAAACGATACACTATCTGTATATTTTGCTGCCATCATATTGAAGAACACTTCATGGTATTCATTTGGTATTTCATCAAAATCGGCCTCTATTTTAATATTGAGATGGTACGCTCCTTTATCTGTAATTAAATTTAAACCTTGATACGTTGTCATTAATTTCGATGACCTCATATTCAAGTTACTATTTCCACCTAAAAATATTTCTTTATTTTTACCCATCCTATTCCGTTTGTGTGCTAATATAATTCATTATTAAATTATGTTCATTAGGTCTTCTTTCTTTAAGAAAATCTAATCCCATTTCATATCTACCTACAATGTTTTTTTGTATAAATAATTCATTGTATAAACTATCTTTTTCATTTATCAATTTAACAATTGTTAAACTGTCTTGAATTTGTTTTTCTGATGTACCTTTTTGTAATTGTACTTTTAAATCTTTATTTTCTTTTTCTGTTGTCATCCACATAAATGTTGTTGATAACAATAAAATTGAAATGGATATTAAAGTTAATGATGTCCACCATTGTCCATTTTTATTAAGTAAATTCATAATTATAAATTTTAAAATATTTCTTCAACAAAACCTAATGCTTCCGCTAAGATTAAATATCCCGCTGCCTGTTGTAAATCTCCCTCAAACAATCTCCAACATGCGATTATTCTTATTGTCGACTTTACCATACTTATCCAAAAGTGCCAATTTGTTTTTGATTCTTTTTGTTGCATACTATATTATAACTATTTTTTCTGAGATTTCAAAATCTTACTATTTTGAATGTAACTATCGATGAAATTAATTCTTTGTCCAATCCAATACATCACATTGACTGTCATTGAATTACCGATTCCACCTTTTACATTTGAATATGATGGTTTTTTCCCGTTGATTTCAAAATCTAAATAACCATCAGGAAATCCTTGTAATCTTTCCAATTCTCTTTCAGTAAATCTTCTAATTCCATGAACATCAACCCAGTAGTTAGATGTTGACATCTTACCGAATCCATCAACTAAGGTTGCACCATATGATTTAGTTACCGTACCTGCAATTTTAATGTGTCCGAGAATATTTTTGGTGTACTCATTCCTCTTGATTTTATTCTTTTTTTCAACGCTTTCAAAACATCCTTCTTCAAATAGTACGGAGAATGGGATTCTCCAATTTTTTCCACGATATCCAACAATAAAGATTCTTTTGCGTCGTTGGGGAACTCCGAAGTATTGGCTGTCGAAAACCCTATAAGCGATGGAGTATTCTTCACCTTGGATGATGCCCTGTTTGTCAAGTTCTTCTGGTTTGAAGTCAACACCTGTGAAAGAGGAGATGATTTCACATAAGGCCTTTTTGTGTTTGTTTTTAAAAACGCCTTCGACATTTTCCCAAATGAACCATCTTGGTCGTTTTTCTTTAAGAATTCTTCCATACTCGAGCGAGATTTTACCACGGATATCATCCATTCCTTTGTTGAGTCCTGCATCGGAAAAAGATTGACAAGGCGTTCCTCCGACCAATAAGTCGAATTTTGTTTTTTTGTACGTTTCATTTTGATTAAGTTTAGTAATGTCAGTAAATAAAGTTGTTGTAGGATAGTGGTGTTTTAAAACTCTTTGTGGAAAATTAGCGAAATCACAAACACCGACACATTTCCACCCCAAAGGTTTCCATGCAACGGTGGCAGCCTCAATTCCACTACATACGGATAGATATTTCATTGGTAATTTTGTTTAGTTAAAACAAAGTTATGAAATATTTTTTAATCGACAAAAAAATTTAAAATTATTATAAGTTACTGAAAATCAACTCATTAAGAAATCATATTTCTCTTTTTTCCATTCTAAATTACTATACTTCTTGAACTTATTTGTAAGATTATTAATTGCATCTTCAAATATTTTCGGAACAGGTGTATTTGCCTTACCATATGATTGAATTAACAGTCCCTTTCTGTATTGTAAATTTACTCTTTTTCTTTTATGTTGTAATGAAACAAAAATATAAATTGCTCCATGTGGAAATTGTTTAGACATACAATTTTTCATATTGTATCCTTCTATTCTAAACTCTTCTTCTGTCAAAATTAATTTTGGTTTATATGTTAAGTCATTAATTGTTATCACTTCTTCGATGTCCTTTATGACGTCCTCAGGTAAAACATATTTTACTTTATAACCTCTAGCAAAATGTAACTTAAGTCCTGACCATATCTCTAAAAGATTTTCAAATTCATAATCATTCTTTGCTTTAAACTTCAAATCTAAACCTCTCTTTTCAAGTAAGTCCCTAATGTTAAATAATTTATTTAACATGTAAATTAATGAATCAGTTTTTAATGTATCTTTTTCCCATTTATTGATAACACTAATCATAAATTTCTTTTCAGAATCATTCTTAAGTTCGTGTAATTTTTTATTTGGTGGAGTGTCATAACAATGTTGTGACCAATTAATTTGTTTCAAATAATCAATATAGTTATTACCAAATAATTTACAGATATAGTTTAATGACGAAATATTTATTGTTTTATTCCAATCTTTACTTAACTCACCAATTAGATATTTTGATTTGATTCCATATGAATCTAAAACTGCTGGTAGAAATTTATTTTCATTTTTTTCCAACCATTTTTTCTTAGGATATTCATTCTGAATATCATAATATATACCATCGTGACCTTTTATACCTTTTATTTCTAAGTGTAAATCGACTAATAAATCATACAATACACTTATTTTATATTCACCCTTTAAAATTTTTTGTTTTGTATAATCATTTTTTATTTTATTTTCAACAAGGGAGTACAGTACTTCTTTCAATTGACCTGTTGCCCTAACATATTTAATTCCCCAATATCCGATTCTTTTTTCACCTCTATCAAAACCATTCTCTGTTAAATCAAATAACATTCTGAAATCATTCTTTCTTTCTTTGAAAGTATTTCTGAACATTTTATCTTCTGTAAGATTGTCGTTAATTATTTTATAAGTTATGTCGATATCACCAGTTTCTAAATTTAAACTAAATTGATGAACAAAACTAACATGTTTTTTAACACTATATCTTGTATAATCAAAATCAAAAAAACTAGAAAAATAAACCAAATTACCATCTTTATGTAAATTAAGATTACATATATTATTTGTTTTATATTTTTTATCTATTTTTTCTTGTCTATATTGAAATAATAAATCCATATAAAAATATATATGGATTTAATCAAATTGTGTAGTTAAAATGGTAATGGTGGTGTTCCATCCAAATCTAAAATATCCATTAATCTTCTCGGTTCCCTCTTTTCAGGTGGTATTTCAATACCATTTATTTTAATTGGAACTCTATCTTTTTTTAACCAATTAAGTGTACCGAATCTTGCGTGTATTCTAACTAAATCTGAAACCGCATCTATTGCAAATTCAAATTGTTTTGGTGGTTTTGCATTTGAAAAATGTTTTGCTTGTATTAATTTACCACTTGATATTTGGAATTCACACGTGACTCTATCTTGTCCATCTTGTGTTCGTAAAGAAACAATCATTGATGTGTCGGTCTCAGCATAAGATGCAACACAATGATGCATAAACTTACCCTCTTCAATATATTCTTCTTCTCTCGTTAATACATATGGTGTAATGATTATATTTTCATTCATGTCTGTTCCCTTTAAACCTAGTTCAAAATCAATTGATTTAAAAACTTTAATTGGTTGTTGTATTTGTCTAATCGTTTCTTCAGGATAAAAATATTGAATGACCCATCCCTTTCTAATTTGAGATATGATTTTAGATAATTCCATATGTTCACTATGAAATTTAGTTCTATTGTTTGCTTTCATTCTGATATTAGGGTCATATTCTCTAATTCTATTTAACATTCTAAAATGATCCACAACTAACCCCATGAAATTTTCATTTACGATACTACCTTTCTCAGATTCGCTAGTCAATACTTTCAGTAAATTTTCTTTTTCATTATCATTGATATCCCAATCGTGATTTTTATAATCATTACACATCATTTCCATTATTTTTAAAGATGATGATGGTAAATCGTTTATTGTGCTCATAACCCCGAACATATCAACACCAATACATCCTATGTATTTTTGATATTGATCACCGAATAGATAACACAGCCTAATAAGTGATTTCAAATCTATATTCGGTCTTTCATGTAATAACTTAATCGTTACTTTTGATTTGATTTGAAATACGTCTAAAATTGATGCGATTAATTTTCTATCATTCTTCTTTAAGTACTTCTCAGTTGGGTAATATCTAAGTATTAAATCTTTATATTCATTTGGTGTTTTTATTTTTTTGGTATCAATAAACCATTTCATTACCTCATCATAAAAATAATCTCTAAATAATGTTCCATTAGTTGGAAATGAAATCATTCGTTTGAACACCAAATATAAAGCTTCGTTAAATTGTTTATCGTCGAATACATTATATAATTCTTTATATAATTTATTACTTTTACCCATATGATTTCTCAAAAATCTAAACGGGCCGTCAGGACTTTTTATGAAATTATTTAAATGGTAAAAACTATTTTTTCTAAACTGAGCGGTCTTTTTAGTATTAGTACTTTTGTTACTACTAACAACTAAAAAATCACCTTTAACTATATCGAAAGTAACCGATGTGGAATAACTATTTTTTTTAAAATACTTACAGTTGAATCCTCTATGTTTAACGTATTTATTTGATTTTATTGTAACCTTATCTCCCCTTCTTATAATTGACCTCTCCAAAATGACTACTAAAATATCACTAAATGGTTCGTTGTAATATTTCTTGATGTGTCTATCTTTCGTTGTATAAAATACACCTCTTCCACCATCTGTTTTATGTTTGGATGCATATTTTATTGCCGGTACATCTTTGATATCATCTTTCCAATAAAAATATTTTGTGTTTTTATTTTTATGGTAATCCGACATAGGTGCCAATCCGATACCATCATCAGCATCGTAATAGGAAGTTGTTGTACCACCAAAAATATCATCATATGTCATATGTTTATATACTCCACTATGTTGTTGTATTTCTCTTGGGAACTTAGAGTAATTCTTATATGGTGTAATCTTAGCGTAAGAGTATCGTTGGTATAGTAATATTTCCTCCATAAAGTAAGTTTAGTATACAAATATAATAAATTAATTTGGGATATACTTATAAGAAACACAATTTTTATGGCTAAAGCAAAAGGTAAGGGCGGTGCTTCAACCAAAATTTCCTTCGGGAAAAGAAAGGGTGGTAAAGCCTCTAAAACACACAACAAACATGATAGAACAGAAAAGAACTATCGTGGACAAGGAAGGATGTAAATCCCTTCCTGTAAAACCCTGATAACTAATTGATTGTCAGGGTTTTTTATTAGTTTGAAAGTGGGGCCTTAATCTTTGGGTGTGATTGATAATCAATTAATTCAAAACAATCAGGTCTATAACTCAATATTTTTTCGTTAAAAGTTTTCTCTCCTAAATGTTCTTTTACTTTGTGATGCAAATACCAATTCCTTTCGGTAATTTCTATTGTTGGTAAATCATATGGAGTTCTACTGATTTGTTCTTTTGCTTGTTCAATATGATTTAGGTATAAATGTGTATCTCCCAAATTACCAATCAATTCATCTGGTATCATATTCACTTCCTTTGCAATAATTTCTAATAACAATGCATAACTTGCAATGTTAAATGGTAATCCTAAAAATGTATCAACACTTCTTTGGTTCCACATCAATGAGATTGTTCTATACTTACCAGGATTAACTATTTTTTCATCTCTAGTTGTTGGTCTTGTATAAATCTGAAATCCATAATGACAAGGTGGTAAAACCATTTGGTCTAATTCACCAACATTCCAAGCATTAACCATTAATCTTCTACTATCTGGATTTGTTTTTAGTTGTTCAATTAAATTTTTAATTTGGTCTATACTTTCTCCGAATCCATCATTATACGGTCCATCCCAACTTCTCCATTGTTTACCATAAATTGGACCTAACTCACCCCAAGTTTTTCTGAATGTTTCATCTTCTTTTATTCTTTTAATGAATTCATTCATTGGTGGTGTGTCTTGTAATTCCCAAGTGTTTGCCCTTTCGTATTTTTTATACGCATCTCCATCCCAAATATGGCAATCATAATCCAAAAGGAATTTGATATTGGTATCTCCTCTTAAAAACCATAGGAGTTCAGTTACAATAGATTTCCAATGCATTTTCTTTGTAGTAAGTAATGGAAACCCTTCACTCATTTTATGTCTAATAGTGTATCCAAAAATAGATTTGGTACCTGTACCAGTTCTATCTTTTTTCTCAACACCATAATCTAAAATGGTTTGTAGTAATGTCTGATATTGTTTGTCTATGTTATTCATGTATCTTTTGTATTTGAAATCCAATCATAAATTGTAACCATCTCACAGTTATACCCCAAGATGGTGATGTTTTACCTTCATCATAATATTCATTCTTATCATAATAAAACACAAATGCGGGTAATATATACCAATGATGTTTCTTTTTATAAATAAAAAAATCTTTATAGTATTTCGTTTTCATTATAATAAGATTTCTGTTTTATATTCATAACCCATAGCACCAATCAATTCCCTTAGTTCAATATCTTGTCTAACAATTTGTTTTGTTTCTTCAGGTAATTGTATCATTTCATATCTTTTATTGATATGTTTAGTTTCACCAAATGAACTTTTGGTTCCGTTTACTCCTTTCATACCAAAGATATCCTTTATACCAAAATTATCCCATAAAAAATTTTCTCTAACTTCTTTATTATTTAATAAATCTTCAAATTTTAAATATGAAATTTTATTATCTAAACAAGCAATTGCGTGACTTTTCCACATATCGACAAAATATTGACCTACATCGAATAACATTGGTTCATCGGTACCAAAAACTTTAAAAAATTTTTCTTCATTAGATTTTACTCTAGATGATAATGTATTAAAAAAATCTCTAATAAAACATATTCTGTTTTTATAATTAAAATTTAAATTTTCAAATCTATCAAAAGAATATGGTCCGTAAAATTTTTCATCTTGTCTGAACATTGTGTAATCTGATTTGGTATCTTCATAACCGACGAATAAAGTTTTGATTTTTGATTGGTTATCAACTAACAAATTGAAACCTGAAACCAAATCTTTATTCGCTTCACTTAAAAAATAAAATCCAGAGTCACCTATTACTGTTAATTTATAATTCCATTTATTTTGTAGACCTGTTTGATTTTTTATTATCCAATTCATTATTAGATGGTGTCCTGATCTACAAGCACCCATCATTTCATACAATTGTATCATTATTTTCCTTTAATTTGTTTAAACATTTATATAAAACGTGACTTTCAATTATTTTGAAACCACCTTGAGATGCTACATAATCAATTTGTTTTTCGACAATTTGAATTGCATCTTCAACTGTTAAATTATTTATAAATTCGTCCAATCCTTCTCGATTGTCAAATTCGATTAATCCACCAAATATACTTTCCATAGTTCAAATATACCAATTTATTTCAATAATTCCAAATAATTATAGTTATGTCAGTTCATATTAATAACAAAACCTTTTCCGCCGAATATCTTTCAACTCCCGAAAAAATACAAAAAGGTATGATGGGTAGAACATCATTAGACGGTTGTATGGTATTCAAAATGGGTAAAGGTCATCACTCATTTTGGATGAAGAACTGTCTAATACCATTAGATATCGTTTTCGTTCTTAATAATCGTATTAATCATATACATCCTAATTGTCCACCAGCAGACCCGCATCGTATGAATCCACCAAAGTATAGTGGTATTGGTGACCATGTTATTGAATTTCCTGCCGGTACTTGTGATGGATGGAAAGTTGGGGACAAAGTTGCTATGTACCTTGGGTCTCCTCTAAATCCTGTTCAATAATTGGATTAATAAAATCATATTTAACTCTCGGTTTCACTTTTTCAAATACCCAAAAATAACTATGGTATTTTCTTGCATGTTCTTGTTTAGTCCATTTAGTACCGAAACTATTGATTCTCACTTTGTTATGAAGAATGAACATATCCCTTGGGTAGAATCCTATTTGTACTGCCATATTCATAATAAGACAATGTGTAAAGTGATTTTTACCACCTGATACTGTATCTTGACATTTCATTACAACAAGTCCTCCCTTATCTGTAATTCTATATAATTCTTTTAATGTATTGTAATAGTTCTCTTTAAGTTCTTGATAGTTGGTATAACCTTCAAATCGTTTTGCAATGATTGAACTACCTTCTTTATTATTCTTATAAGACGCTCCCGCAACAACGAATGGGGGGTCGTACATAATACTCTTCATTGAGTTGTCTTCAAATGGTAAATTTTCAGAACTAGCCTCTATTACAGTATCGTTAAATGGATATAAATCAGATTTATGAGTTGGTGTGGGTAAATCCTTCCAAAAACTACCTTTAGAATAGGTACAATCCAAATCAAATCTTTCGATATTGTAAAGGTGCATTATATTAACAATTGCGTCATAGTTTGATGTATAAACGCTCTTAACCATTTTGAAATCTTTTTCCATTGAAATTATCATTTTTATTTTGTATATTATGTAATATAAGAAATAAAAAATAATAAACCAAAATATTTATAAAAAAATACAAATATGGGATGCGGTTGTAAAAAAAACAAAATTACACAGACAGTTGCACAGCCAACTGAAATAACAGTAAACGTTGATTCTCAAATGACTAATGAAACTCCAACATTGACTGAAGAACAACAAAAAACTGTTGATGAAATAATTGCAAAATTAAATCAAATCAATCAATAATATCGTTTACTTAAACGATAAATAAAAATATCGTCCATAAAAACGATATTTTTTTGTTTACTTAATATATAATTATATATATATTTTAATTATGAAGCTAGAAAAGAAATTAACAAGTGTCCATATATTGGAAGATGTTTACAAAAAATTTAAAGTTAAATCTATCGATGGTGATATAAATCTACAAAAATTCGTTAATCGAACTTTAGATTTATATGTCAAAGACGACACATTTCGTGAAAGAATTAATAATTACACCGAATTATCGGTAACCGATTCAAAATACTAGAATGGCTAAAAAGAAAATTTTATTATTATCCGATGATTTAAGATTAACATCGGGTATTGGTACTATGTCAAAAGAATTTGTCTTAGGGACTGTTGATAAATTTGATTGGATACAAGTTGGTGCAGGTGTCAATCATCCTGATGTTGGAAAAGTGATTGATGTTAGTGAAGATATTAGAAATAGAACCGGTGTTAAAGATGCTGATGTTAAAATTATTCCATATAGTGGTTATGGTGATATCAGTTTAATTAGAAAACTATTGAATACAGAAAAAATAGATGCGATATTACACTTTACAGATCCACATTATTGGCAATGGTTATACGATAACGAACATGAGATAAGACAACAGGTTCCAATTTTATATTATCACATATGGGATAACTTACCAGACCCAAAATATAATAGAGATTACTATGAAAGTTGTGATTGGTTAGGATGTATTTCTAAACAAACATATGGTATTGTACACAGAGTTGGTAAATTAACCAATGAGTCAACTTGGAAACCATTAGAAGATTGGCAAATTAGTTATGTACCTCATGGAATTAACGAAGAAATCTTCAAACCTGTGAAAGATATATCTGAAGATGTAAAGAATGTTGTGGGTGGTTATGATTTTATTTTATTTTATAACAATAGAAACATAAGAAGGAAACAACCATCTGATGTAATATATTCATATAAGTTGTTTTGTGATATGTTATCAAAAGAAGAATCTGAAAAATGTTTATTATTAATGCATACAACACCTATTGATCAGAATGGTACCGATTTATATGCGGTAAAAGATGCTATATGTCCCGATTATAATGTTAAGATGTTATATACAAAAGTTGAAGCCGAAAAATTAAATGAATTGTATAATGTTGTTGATGTTACAATTAACATAGCGAATAACGAAGGTTTTGGTTTGACTACTGCAGAAAGTGTAATGGCAGGAACACCAATTATTGTTAACGTGACAGGAGGATTACAAGATCAATGTGGTTTTGATTTTAGTGCAGATGATTACATTTCCATAGGTAGTTTACATAATAAAAGTCAAAGGTCCCAAACAAAACATGGTGATTGGGTTATACCTGTGTGGCCTTCAGCAATTAATTTAAATGGTTCTGTTGCAACCCCATACATTTTTGATGATAGAGTTAATGATAACGATGTTGCAGATTCAATCATGAAATTTTATAAAATGGGAAAAAAAGAAAGAAAGAGAAGAGGTTTGTTGGGTAGAAAATGGGCAATCAACAATTTATCATCAAAAATTATGTGTGAAAAAATGTCGGAAGGTATTAATACCTCAATTAAAAAATTCAAACCTAAACAAAAATTTAACTTATATAAGATAATTTAAAATGAATAGACCAACTTTATTATTTAGAGGACCAGTTAAAACAAGAAGTGGATATGGTGCACATTCTAGAGATTTATTAGAATCTCTTTATAAAATGAATATGTTCGATATTAGTATCGATAGTTGTATATGGGGAAACACTCCGATGACAGCATTAGAAAGTGATAATATTTTCCATAAATGGATTGAAAGTAACATCGTTAAGAGTTTCAATGGATTACCAGATGTTTATGTTCAGGTAACTGTACCGAATGAATTTCAACGTTTTGGTAAATTAAATATTGGAATAACCGCAGGTATCGAAACCACAATTGCACCTAAAGAATGGATTGATGGTTGTAACAAAATGGATTTAATTATTACTACGTCTAATTTTTCAAGAGACGTTTTATTAAATACAGTTTATAATGAAAAAGAAAAAAATACCGATAGAATCATAAAACAATATAGAATTGAAAAACCTATTGAAGTTTTATTTGAGGGTGTTGATACATCAATTTACAACGATAAAATAAATGATGATTTTAAATTAGATATTAAAGAAAATTTTGCGTATCTTTTTGTGGGACATTGGTTGAAGGGTGATTTAGGACAAGACAGAAAAGATGTTGGTATGTTGATTAAAGTTTTTGCAGACGCATTTAAAGGTGATATTGAAAATAAACCCGCATTAGTTTTAAAAACATCTTCAGCAAATTTTTCAGTTAAGGAGAGAGAAAACTTTAGAAAAAGAATTCAAGAATTGACCAAAGATATTGATAATCCACCTTCAATTTATCTTTTATTTGGTGAATTAACAAATAAAGAAATGAATGATTTGTATAATCATCCAAAAATTAAATCTATGGTTAGTATAACTAAAGGTGAAGGATTTGGTAGACCGTTATTAGAATTTACAATGACAGGTAAACCAGTAATTGCATCTAATTGGTCAGGTCATAAAGATTTTTTACCTTTAGATAGATCAATTATGATTGGAGGTAGTTTAACAGATGTTCATGAAAGTGCACAAGATTCTTTTATTATAAAAGGTTCTAAATGGTTCACAGCAAATTATAATGAATTACACTCAGTATTGAAATTAGTGATTGATGAATATGATTCTATGTTAGAAAAATCATTACTTTTAAAAAATGAAAATAAAGAAAAATTCTCTTTAGAGGAAATGACCAAAAAATTTAAATCAATATTAGAACCAAAAGTTGTTATTCCTGAATATACTAATTTAGTATTACCGAGTTTATTTAAAATATAAAATATATGTCAAATTTAACAGAAATTGCAAACAGATTAGGTATCGATAAAGGTACAGAACATTATGAAAAACATTCATACACTTTAGTGTATGAAACATTATTTGAAGAATATCGAAACAAACCTATTAAAATGTTTGAGGTAGGTATAAATGACCCAAGATATTTGAACTCTTCTGTTCATTTGTGGAATGAATATTTCAGTGATTTGTACTTCGTTGGGTTCGATATTAAAGATTGTTCCAGATTTGATAACGACAAGATACATACTTTTCAGGGTGATCAGGGAAATGTTCATGATTTAAATAATTGTATTGAAAAATATGGTAGTAATTATGATGTTATCATCGACGATGGTAGTCATTTTCACGACCATCACATGATTACATTTAACACATTATACCAACATCTTAAATCTGGTGGTTATTATATCATTGAAGATTTACACGCATTTGACGGATCTAAAACTATCGATCAATTTAGAAATGGTTATTTAGATTTCAAATTAGAATGTAATAATAAACTTTTAATTATAAAAAAACCTTAATGGATTTTAAGTTTTTTAAAGGTGATGAAACACCGATATTATATTTTCAACCTACAAGATTTGAACCTTCTAATGTTGAATTTTGTTTTCAATTTGGTGATGAAGAACCTATTGTGTTCGCTCACGGACCAAATGAATGTAGTATTCGTTTAAATCCGACGAATAATGCTGAAATGACATTTAATGATAATGGTAAAGTATTTAAATTATTTGCAAGAGAAAGACAAAATGATTAGAGAGTTTAAATTTTTTCATGGGATAACGATTCAAAGTGAAGGTATACAAGGATTAATTAGGACATTACGTGCTAGATGGGAACCTGATTTGGAGGAAAATTTAAATACCGTTCACGCAATAGATGCTGAGGTGGAATTAACAAGAATTTTATCAGAAGAAATAGCCAGAGAATGGGTGGAAGATGTTGACAATAGAATAATACAATTTACAAGAAATTATAACGGAGAACAAAGAGCATGAAAATAAGTTTTGCAATAACAGTTTGTAACGAATTAGATGAAATTAAAAGATTAGTTCCATTTTTATTAGAACACAAAAGATATAATGACGAAATCGTTATTTTATATGATCAAAAAAATGGTAATCCCGAAGTTTTAGATTTTTTATTACCATTTAACATAAAACCTAACATACAAACATGGAGAGGTTTTGGTTTTGAAGGAAACTTCGCAGATTGGAAAAACAAATTAAATGAATATTGTACCGGTGATTATATCTATCAATTAGATGCGGATGAAATGATTAGTGAATATATGATTAAAAATCTTCATGAAATATTAAATATGAACCCAAAAGTCGATTTAATATTTGTACCTCGCATAAACACAGTTAAAGATATAACACAAGAACATATTAATAAATGGGGTTGGAAAGTTAACGAAAAAGGTTGGGTTAATTTTCCCGATGCTCAGGGACGTATATATCGTAAAGGAATGAGTTGGTATGGTAAAGTTCATGAAAGAATAATAGGTGGACAAAAGTTTTCTTCATTACCTAATGATGAGGTTTATTGTATTCAACATCATAAAACAATAGATAGACAAGAAAAACAAAATAATTTATACAATTCATTATGAGTTACAAATATCCAGAACATTTTAAATATCCAGAAGGAGAACGTTATTTCTTTTTAAATCATGTAGATGCGTGGGAACATTTTTTACCTAACTATGGTAACAAACCAAGAATTTGTTTAGAAATAGGTGCATTATATGGAGGTTCTTCTGTTTATATTTTAGAGAACTTCTGTAAAATGGAAGGTTCACATCATTATATTATGGATATCAATACCAATGAATATATTGAAAACAATATTAAACCGTATAGTGAGAAGGTTACATATATTTTAGGTGAATCTGCGGATAGTTTTAAAACTTTTAATCACTCAGGTGAAACAAAAGAATTTTTAGATTTTGTTTACATTGATGGTAATCATATGTCCAAATATGTTTTAGAAGATGCAGTAAATGCATTTTACTGTTTGAAAAATAATGGTTATATTATATTTGATGATTACGGTGGTGGATTAGAACAGGCACAATATCTACAAGTTAAAGTTGGTGCTGATGCGTTTTATCACGGATATCACAAATATTTAGAAATAATACATAATGGTTATCAAGTCATTATGAGAAAAAAAGAATTTATAAACGAAAACGATTTAAAAGAGAATTATTATAAAATATGAAAATTTTAATTACTGGTGTTGCTGGTTTATTGGGTTCAAGATTGGCCGATTACATAATTGAAAATCATTCTGAAGTTCATGTTGTTGGTATTGATGATATGAGTGGTGGTTATAAAGAGAATGTTAATCCTAAAGTAGAATTATGGGAAATGAATTTAGTAAATGGTAATATTCAAGAATGTTTTGAAAGACATCAATTTGATTATGTTTACCATTTTGCGGCTTACGCTGCGGAAGGTTTATCTCCTTTCATTAGAAGTTATAACTACCAAAACAATTTAGTTGCAACATCTCGTATTATTAATGAATGTATTAGATATGATGTTAAACGTTTAGTGTTCACATCAACATTGGCAGTATATGGTCATGGTTATGGTGGTGTATTTGATGAATCACAACAACAAAAACCGATTGACCCGTATGGTGTTGCAAAATATGGTTGTGAAATGGATATACAGATAGCTGGTGAACATCACGGATTAGATTGGTGTATCATTAGACCTCACAATGTATATGGTCGTAATCAAAACATATGGGACAAATATAGAAACGTATTAGGTATTTGGATGTACCAACATACAATTAATGAACCTATGACAATATTTGGTGATGGTACACAAACAAGAGCATTTAGTTATATTGATGATAGTATTGAACCTTTATGGAAAGCTTCCCAAGATAGTAGAGCATCTAAACAAATCATTAACTTAGGTGGTATTAAAGAATATTCAATTAATGAAGCAAATGAAATACTTCGTGAAGTTATTGGTGGTGGTACTGTAAAATATTTTGAAGGTAGACATGAAGTTAAACATTCAATTCCAACTTGGCAAAAATCGGTTGATTTATTGGATTTTGAACATAAAACAGATTTGAAAGAAGGGTTGAGTAAAATGTGGGAATGGGTTAAAACGCAACCAATCAGAGAAAGATTTGTATGGTCATCGTATGAATTAGATAAAGGAATATATTCATTTTGGAAAACTAAAAAATAATGAGTAAAATTGAATTTATAATTCCAACTTATAATAGACCTAATCAATTGATGGGTATAATAAGTTCAATATTTTCACAACGTTCGGATAAGTGGAAAATACATGTTGTTGCCGATGGTCCTTATGATGGATATCAAAAAGTTAAGGATTATTTTACCGGTGATGATAGAATTAGATTTAGTGAATTAGATGGTCCATTTAAAGATTGGGGTCATACGCCAAGGAATTATGGTTTAGAACATGCAACCGAAGATTTTGTAGTTATGAGTGGTGATGATAACTATTATATGCCAGTATTTGTGGATCATTTTCTAGATGTTGCAAGTAAAGGTGGTGTTCATTTTGTTTATTGTGATATGATTCATAATTGGGTTAATTTCGAATATCATCACATAAAATCACAACCAAGATATGGTGCAATCGATATTGGTAACTTTATGGCGAAAAGAACAAATGCACAGAGATTAAGATTAGATGTTACAAAAGAAGCCGCCGATGCATTTTTCGTGGAAGAATATATGAGAAAATTTAATAGGGAAGGTGTAAGATATATTCCCAAACCATTATATGTACATAATTAAAAAAAAATAAAATGAATATAAGTTTCGTACTTGCAGTTTACAATAAGTTAGATTTAACAAAAGAATGTTACAAAAGATTACGTGAAGTTTATCCTACCGCACCATTGGTGATTAGTAGTGGTGGTTCATCTGATGGGACAAAAGAATGGTTAGAATCTTTAGAAGATGAAGAATTATCATTCTTTCACGATGATGACAGATTAACATTCTCTGAAACATATAATGCGGGAATTGATTTAGTTGATACTGAAAAGATTGTTTTGATACACAATGATATGGTTATTGGTGAAGGATTTTTAGAATCTTTAGAAAGATTACTTACTGATGATATGATATTATCGTATACAACAATTGAACCTCCAATTTTTAAAGGGCATCAAAGACCCGGTAAAGTATTATTAGATTTAGGTTCTAATTTTGAAAATTTTGATATTAAAAATTTCAAAAAATATGTTAAGAAATGGAAGAATAACAACTCTTTACACGATGGGGCGGTTTTCTTTATGTCAGCATATAAAAAAGTATTCCAAGAATTAAATGGATTTGATGGTTTTAGTTTTGTTCCTTGTTTCTGTGAAGACGATGATTTTTTAATTCGTGCGAAACTAAAAGGGTATCAATTAAAAACTTGTGATTCTGCAATTGTCTATCATTTTGTTTCGCAGACATCGAGATTTAGTGAAGATATGAAAGATAATAGACATTTAATTGAATTTGCGTCAAATAGAAACTTCATTAGAAAATGGGGTATACCAATTCACACTTTTAATCAATTAGATTATCAAAACAAAGATAGTTTTACATATAAAACATTCAAGATGGGTTTAACTACTAAAGATAAAACTCGTCTATTTGATATTGAACCTTTCTTTGATAAAATCGATTTAGGTGAGATTCCTGAGATGTATATTAGTGAGGAACAAAAGAATACTCGTTATGATTTAACGAACAAATTTACCCACCCAGAACTCGTTGATGTTATGGTTACGGAAATCGAACCGATGACCGATAAAGATATTGAATTGTTATTTGTTTTAAGGGTTACATTACCTCAATATGAAATTGGTGAATATAAAGTCGGTAACTTTAAAATAGAGATTAAGAATAAACTTTAAAACGCATAGATACCAAGATGTTTTATATCCATACTTAAAACGGTATCGATATAAACATCGTATCCTTGTTCTCTCAACTTACCTAGTAATATAAAATCTTCCCCAAAATAATCTTGGGTGTCTTCTTTGTATCTAAATTCAAAATAAGGTTTTTGGATTTTTTCAAAGATATCTAACTTCATTAACATACAACCCATACCCACACCTTCAACTTTAACAAGTTCATCTTGAGGTTCCATCGGAACCCAACTATTCCAATCATTTAAATTGGTGTATGCAACCGTTTTAAGTGGTTTGGTACGTTTGGTATAATTACAAGCAACAATATCCTTATTATGTTCTAAAAGACGAACTGCGGTGGTTGATGGGAACATCATATCACTATCAATCCATAATACATAATCAGAATTAACCTTCTTAGCTTGTTCCAGTAATCTTTCTCTTTGATTTAATAAAATTGTACTTGAATCATAAAATAGAAACGTTTCAATACCAAGTTCGGAGGTTGTTTTGAATAATTGAGCCAAACAATACGAAAATTGAGAATGAACTGTGTCTCTCGTTGGTACTAATACTGACAATTTAACTTGTTTGGTGTCCCACATTGAACTCTTTCTTATTGATTTTTTCATGTTCCTGGTATATTATCTGATATATTATCACTTTGTATGGTGGTTGTTTGAGCAATTTTAACCAATTCCTCCACTCTCTTTAAAACTAATTTATAATCTTCTTTTGGTAGGTTAGAAATCACTCTATAGGTGTCTCTTGTAAAAACTCCATGGATTGCAATATCCAATGCACCGATTCTAGCATATTTTTCAATTAAACAAATACGAATGGTATTCTCATCGTTGTTTAATAATCCATTTATTCGGTCATAATTACAGGATTGTAGGACTTTTTTCATCATTTGGTATTCTTCCTTAAACCTTGGAATAAAAGACCAAAATTTGACCCATTTAAGTCGTTTTACGAACTTAATTAACTTATCCTTATCGAAATCGATACCGTTCCATATAATGTATAAACCCTCATATAATGAGGGATTAGTTTTGTATTTAATACCCATATGGTATTAATATAATGAAAAATAATGAAAAAATGAAATTAATAAGCCCCAGAACCTGACAAACCACCGAAACTTGAACCTTCAAATGTTTCGGAACCTGAAGGAATACTTGCAACACCTGAATACGAACGGTTACGACCAACACCTAATGTTGAGTTAAGTCCTACTTGTACGGCTCCTGGTGTAGCGGCTAAACCTAAAACTACACTAATTCTACCCATACTTACTTCTGATCCTGTTGCTGGTACTGTACCCATAACTAATTCTTAAAATTTAAACACAAATATCTTTATAAATACTCACCACATTTTTTAGGACGTGGTGAGTATCGGTAATTTAATTATTTTATTTTAGATTCTAAAGCCTCGATTCTCTTTAATAATTCTTTATTTGTTTCAATCAATAAAGCTACTAATTTTTCGTATTTCACGGCTTTATAACCATTATCTCTTGTTGTAACCAATTCAGGTAAAACCACCTCAATTTCTTGTGCCTTTACACCAATATCATGACCTTCATTTTCGTGGATACCTTCCATTGGAATCCAATCAAAACTATAACCATTGATTTGTTGTAATTTTTCTAAAGGGTTTACAATAGGTTCAAAATTTTCTTTTAATCTCTCATCAGATGAGAAATATGCAATAACATCATTTGTTGCTCTAATTAAACCTGTTGTTGTTGGAGTTGATGTACCCACACCTAAAGCACCATTTATATATGCGGTTGTACCATTAAAAGTGAAGTTAGCCTCACCGTTTAATCCAACTCCACCGGTACTTGTAATAACGTAATTATCTGTACCATTGGTAACTGTTGTTGTACCTGAAGAACCAGAACTACCATTAGAACCTGATGTACCAGAACTTCCTGAAGTACCTGAAGAACCAGAACTACCATTAGAACCTGATGAACCAGATGTACCAGAACTTCCAGATGTACCAGAACTTCCTGAAGTACCAGAAGAACCAGAACTACCATTAGAACCTGAAGAACCTGATGTACCAGAACTTCCTGATGTACCTGAAGTACCTGAAGAACCCGAAGAACCTGAAGAACCTGATGTACCAGAACTTCCTGAAGTACCTGAAGAACCCGATGTACCTGAAGTACCTGAAGTACCTGAAGAACCCGATGTACCTGAAGTACCACTTGTACCTGAAGTTTGTGCGGTATAAGATTGTCCATTTAATACGATATCATTAGTAACATAAAGAGAACCCGTAATTGTTTGGTTCGCGGTAAATATGTTACTACCTGTAATAGCGTAATAGGACGCTTCTTGGTTATTTAATTTTTGAGAATTTAATGCTTCTGATGTCGTACCACTAATTGTTGCATTAATGGTTCCACCTACAGTCATTGAGCCCGATACATATACCGAACCTGACACTGAAAGGTTACCTGAGACAAATGGGTCAAATATATTCATATGAGTATGTTGTTATACACATATAAATACTACGATTTTTACAATTAATATTAAGGATTTTATATTTTTCCTAATAAAATTGATATTTTATCTATTACATCGTTGCCGGTAATTGTTTTTGAACATTCAAATTGTCTTTCTGTACTTTTATGAACGGGACACCAATTCCAATCGCCTGGGTCAAATTCATAATCGGACCAACAACTATTACAAACATTTTTATTAATAATACGTGTAATATCAATAGTCGGTTCTAAATCTTTGTCAGTAAAACCTGAAATAATTACGGTTGGAGTTCCTGATGCCCAAGATAACCAACTTAAACCACTACTTATACCAATAAACAATTCCGATTCTTGTAATGTCTTGATTATATCTTCTAATGGACCTTTAGGTTGTTGGACCACTCCTTTTGGGTTTTTATTACCCATATAACCATCTTCCTCTCTTGACAGTAATTTTACCTCATATCCTTCTTTAACCAAATAATCTACAACTTCTTGCCAACCTGTTGGGTTATTCCAATACTTACATTGTGCGGTGGAGTGTATAGCGATTGAGACCATTCTCTTTTTCTCCTTACCATAGGTCGGTAATTTTGGTTTAATCTCATTATAGTCCAATCCTAAAATATCTGAACCAACTTTCATTAATGGTTCTTTTTTAGGATCATTAGGATGTCTTGATATATCGATTTTTCTATTATCGTCATAAAAAAGACCTAATCTATATAGAGAATAGATATTTTCAACTGTTGTTCCAGGTTGAATAAATTGTATGTTGGGGTATTCCGTTTTAAATAAATTATTATTAAAGGTGGAACATATTACTTCACAATTGTGCTCCTGTCTAAATTTTTCAACGTATGGTACCCACGCTAAACTATCACCTAATGATTTTGATTCAAAACAAATCATAACCCTTCGATTATCAAAATTCAAATTATGTTCGTGATAAAAATCATTATCAATACCTTTTATCTTAATTAACCAATCAATATAATATTTCTTATTACATCTTGCCCAATGGTTACTCTTTAAATTAATTTCAAATTCTACTTTATTCTCTTTTTTATTTATAAATTGAACATTATAAAGATAATCACCATCTTCTTTGACTTCAACATAAGGACCATCCACAAAATGAACTATAGTTTGTTTATTCGGATTAGATTGTTTTTTTATTATAGTATTGTTAGTTAGTTTATTTTTTCTTCTAAATTCATTAAAATCATCTTTTAAATGTTGTTTAAACACCTCAATTCCTTGATAATAAACATAAACAGTTTCTCCTTTGATGAATTCACCAATTTTATCCAAATGAAATTGACCTTTTTTAACCATATGGAAACGTTTATATGTTCCATAATTTACTTCTACAATATAATCTTTGTCTGCCGATTTTTCAGAAAACCCTGAAATAAAATGAATGAACAATTGTTTATATTCATCAACCGCCAAATATGTTTGAAACCTCGCACCATTTCTAATAATTCCATTCCTATTCCACGCAGCAAATATGTTTAATTCATTGTCATTTGGAATATACTTACTAACAAAAATACTATTGGTTATACTCTTAAGTGTTTGATAGAATACTTTTTCTAATTGCCATCTATCTGGCTTACCTTTAAAGTATTCTTCTTTAGAATTGATTGTATTAATTAATTTATTTGCAATATCGGTTTTAATTGAGAAGATATACGTTGCACTATATGGATTATTTTCTCTTGTTGAACCTTCGGAGTATTCATATACAACCGCATCATTATGACGAACATATTCCATAAATGCTTGACGATATTGAACCTCTTCAGGTAAATTATCAAACTCTAAAAAGTGAATATATTTCTTACTTAATCTCTCAGCTAACGCAAATGCATTTTTCATTGTAATCCAAATTGCATAGTCGTGATGAAATTCAGTTTTATTTGTAATTGTTAAATCACCCATTGATGACCATCTGTCACTATTAACACCGTACGATTCAAAATCCTTTTCTAAAAGAATATCATTATTCGCATCATACAAATAGTAATCAACTAATTTTTGTATTTCAGGTTTAATTGGATAATGTCCACTCAATATAATTGGTACATTATAAACTTTTAATTTATTAAGTAATTCTATTAATGTATTTTCTTTTTCAATCGTATCTGTCCAACAATCAACAATAAAAACATCTTCAGTAAATTGTGTATATCCCATTTTATATTTTTTATCTCCAGAAGTAAATCATCTGTAATTCATTATTATTTCCCATAAAAACCAAGTAAGAATTAAAACCTAAATTATTCATCTTGTTAATAAAGTTGATTCTTAAATCATCGTCATAGTTAAAATGTCCGTGATGGTATTCCATTGCGATGTTTTTAACTTTCATTAAATTAGCATCAGATATTCCACCAAATGCTAAATGTTCCGCACCTTCAATATCTACCTTAAGAAAATCTATGTGTTCAATTAAACCACATTCAAATAGATAATCCAAAGTGTATGTTCTTACTTTATATTTCTTTGTATTTTCTTGTGTTCCAAAAACATTTGAACCACCTAAGTGTATACTTTCGTGTAATTCAATTTCACCAACTTGATTACTAACCGCACCATTGAACAATAATGAACGTGGGTCAGCATTTAATGATAACAATCTAAAGTATCTTCTATCGGGTTCAAATGAAATAACTCTCTTTGCACCTTGACTATATGCCCATCTATTGAATACACCGATATTACCTCCTAAATCAACAACTATATCTCCTTCATGTATTCTTTTAATTCTATTGTGATAATAATCTCTTAAGTTAAAAATCTCGTGGAATATTGCAGTTGCCCATCCAAATTTATTTGCCACTTCAATTGTTCCACCTTCATATTCAAATAATGGTTCAAAGTTTTCTAATTTATAAACGTCGGTATAAAAACATTTAGATTTATAAAATGAATTATCTCTTTGCATTTTGATGAACTCAATCATCTTATCTGATATTTCCGCATTCTTGTTTCCGTGAAAGTAAATAATATCTGATTTATCTTTTGGAATATATTGATATCCAAATATTCTATTAAAATTTTGTGGTCCTTCCTCATTCCAAAACTTATAAAATTGGTGTAATGTCCTATCTATAAATCCTTCATCACCATCATAAGATGATGTATCAAAGTTTGATAAGGGTAAATGATTTGTAAACTCGTGTTTCCATCTAATTGCATTATCAATACCTTCATCGTTCCATAAAAAATATTTCTTATAGTTCTCAGGTTGTTCTTGCATTAACGTTTCATAATAATATATTATACCCTCAAAGAATGCACGAGAACCTTCATTATAAATAAAGAAACAAATGTGCATATATGGTTGTCTTTTTTCGACTAACCATCTCTTCGCAAGTTCTTCATTAAACAATTGTGATTTTGTTCCATTATCGTACATTCCAAAGAACTCTTCTTGAACATGAATATCTGATAATGGGTATCTACCAACTTTTTTAAAATACTTTCTAACTGTGTCAATATTGTGATTTACAACAACATCACCATCAATCCAAATAAGATATTCAAATCCTTCTTTCATTGATTCTAAACAAGCGTGTTGTTTCCAATACCACTTATCGTGTTCAGATATTTTTGGTGGATTAATTGTCCTTTTAATTACATTTGGATAATCAAATGGTACCTCACAATCAACTCCATATACTATAATTTTTTGTTCAGAAAACTCTAACAATGATTGTACCAATTTTTCAATTACAGGCATATAACCCATATTACCTGTCGTAACAAATGCGAATGGTTTAGAACGTCTTGTTAAAATATCTGATGCACCTTTCGCAACTGTATCCCAATTAAAATTCTTATGAATTTCTTTTGATTCTTTTATTGATTTTGATTTATATTCCGAATAGTTTTTAATTACATCTAACATCTGTTCACCCAAATCTTTCCAATCTGGTTCACAATATTCACCAGGCCAATCTTTATGTTCAATATTGGCCGGTCTTAATTCTTTAATTTTTACGGGTACCCCCTTATCTTTCGCAAATTGTAGTTGTCCACCCCAATTGGAATAAATTGATGGTGTTCCACATGACATCGCCTCTATTAATGGTAAATTCCATCCTTCGCTACGAGCACATGAAATAAACACATCTCCCGTTTGTAGATATTTCACATAATCTTCTCTCGAAGTGAAATTAATAAATTTAATGTTAGTATCATCAATTCCATATTTCTTAACCCTTTCTTCCGTACTATTCATTCCATCATATGGATACGGATTTTCAACTGAGGCGATTAATTCTACGTCAGTTCTACCTTTGAAAGTTTCACCAAATGTTTTTAATACCTCAGTGGTTCCTTTTCTATAATCCCATCTACCAAAATATAAAAATCTAAATTTAGTAGTAGATTTTTTAAGTTGTTTTTTTATTGGTTTAAAAATTTCAACATCCACACCTTCAGGAACAATGAAAATCTTTTCAGATGGATATCCTTGTTCAACTAAACAATCAAACTGCCATTGTGTTGGTACCCATACTTCATCAAAATAAAATAACCTTTTGAAGAAGTCGTCAGGATAACGAGTCGATTCCCAAACATTGTAAGCAATTTTATACCCTTCATAATTGTCATAAAAATAATAGTTATTAGTATCCATCAAAACAATGTGAACATCAGGTGTGAAATCACCCTTATATCCATACATATTAAAATCTGACCTACTACCATCTTGATTATGAAGAGTTTGTAAAATTAACATATCCTTCATTTCATTTGTCAAATATTCTTCATCGTCGTGTGGTGAATCGTTCATACCCTTCCAACCTTTTCCAATTGTCAAATTTCTAACTTTGACTGTATGATGTTTGTTTAATGCGGTGAAAAAGGAACGAGCATGATTTGCATATCCGGTAGTTCCAACAAAACAGGTGTGTGCTAAGATTTTCATTACATATAATATAATGAAAATCCATTAAAAATCAAACTTAAAATAATTGATATTAAAAAATTTTTTTGTCTATAAGATATTCATATAGCTTTTTACTATATTCATAGTTATGTTTTGGGCCTGAGTGTCCTCCATCAACACCAAAATCAATAAAATTAGTATAGTTACCATCAAATCTAAAATTATCCAAAAATTCGTTATTTAAAAAACTACCGTTCCAACTCCAATTACATTTTTTTGATTCTAAAAAATATGTTATTAATAAATGATTTTTATACCAATTTATAAAATCTTCATTATCGTTTTGTAATTCGGCTTTTAATTCTTGTATTCTTTTACCATCTTCCGTTTCGGATAAGTAACCCCAACTATGAGTTGGCATAAATGGTTCTATTTCATTTTCTTTTGTATATATTTCTCTTCGTTGTGGTGAAGTATACATTATTAAAACCAAATCAGGTTTAATAATATCATAATATGTTAATAAACATCTACTAATATAATCGTTACTTCTACCACCCATTCCAAAGTTATGATTTACACCATTTGGTATTAATTTGGTAAATTGAGCTGGCCATGTCTCACCATTATTAACCCCGACACCTTCAGTATGTGAACAACCTAAAGACATTATTTTAAATCCTTCTCTGTATATTGAATCTCCTCTAAATCCTAATTCATTGTATGTATAGATACATTTACCTGTGTCATCAGATCCTGAATACTTATATGTTCTATTAACTTTTTCAGATAACTGCCATTTGTATGATGATATTTCAAATGTATCGGGTTTCCAATATTTTAATGGTTTCATATTAGTTTTATTATAATATATTTTTTTTAATTTCTAAATCCTCTATTTCTAACCAAACCACAAAGGAATATCTAATTCCACTTTCTATTATTTCCATTCCATGTAAAGTATTTGAATCAAAAAATGTGGTACTTCCTATTTTTTTATTTAAAACATCATCCCCAAATATCATTTTACCTCCCACATAATCATTTTCATCCGATAATTGAATTATTAATGTTTTATATCTATGTGGGTGTTCATCATATGCATCCTTATGTATATTAAAAAAACAACCGGGTTCGTATTTAAGTATACGACCTTCTCTAATATTTTCTATTCCAAATATTTTAGTTTTAGATAATACTAAATTTAAGATTTCTCTATCCAAAATTAAAAACTCTTCGTACTTTCTATACCACAAGTTATCCTTACTACCGGCTGGACTATTTTTTATGCTATTTTTTATTTTTTCACACTCTTCCTTTGTAAATAAAATTTTTTGCATTTTTATTCATTTATTTTATTATATTCTTTGGTATATAAAATATCACAATAAATTCTTTTTCACCAAATCGTTATGATTAATAAATATTAATGCACTTTTTCTATTACCTTTTGTTATTTTAGTTATTTCATGTAATCTGTTCGACCTAAAAAAATAAGGAACTCCTGGTGTTTTATCCACTATGGTATCTGGATTATATAATATATATTCACCACCTTCATAATCATCATTTATATGAAATCCCAAAACATATGCTCTACTTTCATACTCATCTTCTAATGTATCTGTATGTTTATCAAACCAATCACCTACATTAAATTTGTGAATTATTAAATTATAATTTTTATGTTTTAATTTTTCTCCACTTTCAATTTCGAACCAATTTAATAATTTTTCTATTATACCATTATTATCATTTGTTAATACCGCAAACTCATAACTTCTATCGCCGGATTTTCTATAATCAATGTTTTCCCAAAAATTATTTAAAAATTCTAATTCAGTATTATTGTATATTTTCATATACTATTTTTTAAACAATACTTTTTTTATAATTAGGTTGATTAAATATATCTATACAATAATTCCCAGCATATACAATTCTTTCTTTATTAGAATTTGGAGTAGGAATAGCGGTATGTAATATATCTGCTGGAAATATAAATATATCTCCTACCTTTGGTAAAAATTTATGCTTAATACCATCTTCGGTTTGGAATACAATCTTACCTTCGTCACCTGTAATTTCATCGGTAGTTTGTAAATAAAATGTAAAAGTATAATCCGTAATTATTTTAGACCTACCTGGTGGGTGTACATATAAATGCTGATGCATCCATTCCATATTAAATCCTTTTCTTTGTGTATAAACCCATTGATGTTGTGCCCAATTATTAAATTTTCTACCACTAATTTCTTCAATTGAATTTTTTATTTGATTTTTGATAGAATCAAAAACATCCGATTCGATTTCAACCCAAACCGAATTGTCATTCATTTGTATTACGTTTTCATGATTAAATTCTACCAATTTTAAAAAATCTTCAATGGGATATTTGTTGTTGTATGTGTCCTTATAAATGGTATATTTATCGGATAATTTTATTTTACTTAACATAATAATTTTTTTAAATTATTGTTTTTTTAATGGTATTGGATGGATAATACCATAATACCACGACTTCTCTAACACCCTTTTTAATTTCGGTAACTTCATGTAGTGTAGTATTTCCATTAAAAGAAATATACGTACCTGTTGTTTTGAAATTTGTATTTATGTCATTTAATAAAAAGTCACCCCCTTCTTCACACATTTCTAATAGGAAAATCGTTGTTAATCCGTTTTTGGGATATTCACTCTTTACCAAATGTGTATCCAAGTGTCTTTTCATACAAGACCCTTCAACATATTTGATATAATGTAAACTTATAATATCATTTATTGAAGAGTTTGTTTTAGAATTAAGTATTGATGCTAATTTTTTATTTTTATCGATTGGTAGTAATATACAACTAATGGTATACCCAAGTGTATGGCTGGACTCAATTAAATCATCCTTATTGGATGTAAGTCCTGAATTTACCAATTGTTTAATGTCCAATAATTCTTGGTCACTTAGTGTTTTGATGTCCCACATTTGAATTATATTATCGTTTTATATGAATCAAATTTACGATATTTACCATATTTAGATAATAACTCATCTCCCTCTTTAATTTTTCTTATACATTTTAGAGTTGTTTTATCTATGTTTGGTAACATGTTTTCATAATTACTATTTACCCAATGTAGTGGGCTTTTAAATATCCAATGACAATGTTGATTTAAATAAAATTTAAATAGTGATTTACCATCCAATATTGTATGTTCACCCATATTGTATAGATGTAATTTTATCGTATCATTGAATGAGTTTATTTCCGTTTCGGTTAAATAATATATTCCAGATTCTCCTTTCCAATCAACAAACATATCTTCACCCACTTCTATATCTCTCATAGCAAAGACACCCACTCCATGTATGGAACTAGGTGATATCTTTACATTAACATAATTTTTAATATATTCATATGGGGTCATTAGATAAAATTTCTTGGTATAGTTTTAAAATGTTTACCATATTCCGCTAATAATTCTTGTCCCCTTTTAATATCTACTTTAGCTATTGAGTTATTACTACTGACACAATGTGTATTTGCTTTGTTTAACCCACTATTCATCCAAGTTTTTGGCCACGTATAAATCCAATGATAACCAAATTCCAATGGGAAAAATATCTTATCGTATTCTTTTTCTACATAAGTTTTAACGCCCAATTTGTTGTGATATACCATGTCATTACTAAATGTATGGTATATATGTGTTTTTAAATCTTCAGGTAATTCATGTAATTCATCCTGTGTAATTGAGTAAATACCACCTTCATGTGGCCACACTTCAAACAAAGATTCTCCTTCCCTAATATCTCTTACCGCAAAGAGTCCCACACCGCCAATAGAACTGGGTTTTATTATCGAAACAACGTGATTTCGTAAATACTCAAATGGACTCATAACAATTTATATAACCTAATTAAGAATGTTTCTGCTTGATTAGATTGGTTAATTTTTGTAATATTGAAATTACTTTAGTTTTTTCACTTGCGGAAACTGGGTCAATTCGTCTTGAATTAATTTGAGATACGGAAACCTCCTTATAAATTGTTGGCTTTATCATAAAAAATATTATTTATTGTGTACTAAAATTTTATTAGCGTAAAAGTTGTGGTTATTTTCTACGGTTATTATATATGTTTGTGTATCAACTAATTCTAATACTTCAATTTTTTCAATTGTAGTTTGAGTATCATCACTTACATTTACCACATCTCCTACTTTAATTTCAATTACTTCTTTATCTAACTGATAACGTGTATTTGTTAATTCAGGTTTGAATGATGCAATATCTAATCCATTTACATAAATCGGATGGTCATAAGTACAAGTTAATGATGTTTCATTACTAAAGTGATATGTTACCAAATCATTGTGTATTGGACTTTTAATATCAATAACTTTGTTATACTCTTTAGTATTTGTTTCTTCATTAAAAGATAACACAATATCATCTATCTTAACATCTTCTATTACTTTAACTTCACCATCAATCATTTCAATTTCTGTACCTGCCACAAAACAAAATCTATTATGTACCAATACATTATTTGCAAAGAAATTGTGATTGTTTTCAATATCTTGTAAATTATAAACTGTTACATCTTCATGTAATAATTCTATTTCAACTATTTTAGTATCTCCATCATATAATTTAACAACATCGTTTAATTCAATTTTCTTAACCGTATCTTCTAAACTATAAAGTTTATTTGATAATTCTTCAGAAAAAGATGACCATCCTTTGTTTACCACATATAATGGGTGGTCTATTGTACATTTTACAGATTCTCCATTTTCAAATACGTATTTTACAATGGTATTTACTTCTTTAGAGAATACATTATTTACAACATTAGAAACTATTTTATTTTCTTTTAAATCAAATGTTGATACAACATCGCCGGCGGTAACATCTTCAATATTTTTAACCGTACCATCTTCCATTGTAATCTTAGTACCCGCCACAAAACATGGTGCGTTGTGAGTTACAAATGAATTAACAGGTGTACTACCAGCAATAATGTAAGTGTCGGTATCTTCAACATCTATTTCAATCAATTTAAAATTATCTTCATTTATAATAATTAAATTATTAAAAGTTACCTGTGCAGTCGAACCATCATAATCTATCAAGTAATCTGTATTTGGAACGATACCAGACGCACCTTTCCATGTAATTGAGTTTACTAAACTATCATATACCAAAAAAGATTTATTATAACCAACAAAAAGTGAATCTCCGTCATCTTCATTTACGTTAATATTACATAATGTTTTGCTCGTTAAATCTTTTACATTTTTGTAAACCACTACTGAACTTGTCATATATGAACCAGATGGAAATTCGTTTCCTTCTATATTCCAATCTAAGTATGAAAATTCAGTTTCGTTTTGATTAGTTCCCTCTATATAATAAGATTTAAGTGCATCACCCACTACTAAACTTCCTACTTCAACCTCAGTATCATCTGATTTTATTACCAAATGGGTATTCAATATACCATCAAAAGGTGGTTCAATTTTTACAACATTCGTTGCAAATTCGTAATAGTGCTTCATATCAACTTCGTTTACATATGATCCTGAATCATATATACTTTCGGTTGGTAATTCAAAAAGAGTAAAAGGTTTGAACTGTCCTAAATTAATTAAATCCAAATTTGACCCATATACAATTGAATAAGCTCTAATACTACACATTCTGTTTTCTGCTATCGTACTTGAATTTACATGATATTTTTGAATTACGTGGTCCTCATCAGATTTTGTCCCTATAAAATTATTCCATCTGTTTTCTACAGTATCGGATTCAGATTCACTACCTATTTTATAGAATTTTGAAAATCCGTTCTGAGTTGTATGTTTTACCACACAATCAGGTATATTTGTTGGATTAAAATCAAAATTTAATGTATTATATTCACCATTCAAAGAAGAAGAATGGAAAAACTCAACAACAGAACCACTCTCATTATAATCTACGAATAATTTTAACAGGTTAATTGAACCTTTAGCATATTCATTATCGAAAATGGAAGAATCATCGTAAGCCATTCTAAGAACAAATAAATCATTCGAATCCTCAACAAATGTTGGATACATCGAGTTTATACCTTCTTTTATTTCGGTAAAATTTGTTATAAATGGAGCATTTTCACTTAAGGATTGTGATAGGTGATTTACTATCGCTTGGTGTAAAACTGGCTTATGTATAACCGTAACTTTTGTGATATTATTACTTTGTAATACTGATATGAAATCAGTATAATCCAAAAACCCTAAATTGTGGCTGGCTATACCAGTATCCGTATTTATTTCGATTAATTTTAATTCATTATCACTACCTAGTGCAAAATCGGCCGAAAACAAAGTTCCTTTCATGTTGTCTTTTATTTAATATATAAATATACGATTATGTTGTAAAAAATTTTCTAAAATTATAAGATATTTAATTCATTAAACTGTAAAATACCATTATAAGGTACAAGTCCGTTCGTGAATTTTTGTTTACCCATATAATGGACATAATATGGGGTATCGGTGGTATAATTGATACTATTAAGTTCTAAACACCCCAAATTGTAATAATTTACTAATTCAGTGAGTAAATATTGTGCACCAATAATTGTATATTCACCTGTGTTTATTGTATCATTTGTATAAAATAATTCGGTTTTATTAGTTTCGACAAATGTTTTAAACTCATCCCATCTAGATAAATATGTCTTCAAAAATTGATTATCTTTAATTTTTAAAATTCCTATATTAATTAAATGTGTATATTTCCTACCAGTCCATTCTGGTATAATTCTATTAATATTTAGTTTATTTAGGGAATCAACGTATGGTTCATATAATGCGTTCCAAACATTAGTTTCTAACCTTTCAAATATAATACTCGAACTTAATTCGGGTAATCTTTTATATAATATCAAATCTCCATCTATTATGTAACAATTTCTATGTTCACTTTTTAAAATATAATTTGTGATAAAATCAAAAAAAGGTGAGTTTAAATTTGTTACTATATGGATGGTCACATTTAAATCTTCGAAATATCCTTTTATATTTTCACTAATGTAAATGTGACATTGGTAATCTAAATCTAACGCCCTTTTAATGGATAATCTATGATAATTTATATATGTCCAAAACCATTTGGTTTGGTTCACAATATCTTGTATTTTATTTTCACCCAAATACATTCCCCACACTAAAGTGTTTTCCATAATTTTGGTTTTATATTAATTTCTCCTTTTTACCTGTAATTATGTTTTCATTATCTATAAAAACAACAACACTTTTTCTGATACCGCTTTTAATTGGTTTTATTTCATGTTCAAGTTCACCATCAAACAAATAAACAATACCAACATCATTTGTAATATCAATCCTTTTTTCATCAATAAAGATGGAATATTCACCACCTTCATATTCACATTCTAAATGAAATCCAATAACAAATTTACGGGTTACTCCTTTTGACATATATTGATTATCCGTATGTTTAGAAAAGAAATCGTTTTGATTATAAATTATAAAATAGGTATCATATAAATTATAATCATAACTTTTTAATTTTATTGACATTGTATTTTCAACCCACATTAATATCTTTTTTAAGAAAACCTCCTTTTCGGTATAATTTAACCTATGTGCCGAATGTGACCTATCGTTTTTTACAATTCTTCTTGTTATTTCTGATAAATTGTCAATAAATTTTAATTCATCATCAGTTACTAATTTTTCTTTTGAATAATGTATCATATTATTTTTTATTAAATTAATGTAGTATTGGGTATATATTTTTCTAATGCACCATCATCAAACTTAACGGGACCAGATAGATGTATGTAACCACTTTTACTACAACAATAATATATATTATATTTATTTTGAATTAAAAAACCCAATAGATATTGTCCTAAAATTATAGATATTCCTTTGTGTATATTTTTATCTTTTGATAATACCCAATTTCTCATCAAATTATATAATTCTATATATTCTTTTTTTAATTCTTTATTTATAATCTTCAGTATTCCTATATTTGGTGGTTTTATATTCCAGTTTACAAAATTAGGTATTATATCATTTATACCATTTTTATCCACCCAATTTAGATATTCAGTATACCAACTGCGTTTACAATTATCTTTGAAATCTACATAAATATCGTATCCATCTTTTAATTGTAATTCTTTAATTAAGAATAAATCAGTATCTATTAACACTTCCTCATCGGATATGATTGATAATAAGCGAACTTTAAAATCATCTATAAAATAAAAATCCGTTGTATCAATTAGTTTAATATCTGCATCGATTATATTTAGATGTGATAGTGTTTCTACATCCGTATAAAAATTTACTTTATGATGTTCTTTAGCTAAACTAATGGCTTTTGTTATCATATTTTGGTAAATGTCTAAATTACTAAGTGAATCCATAACCTTTATCGTAAACGAAAATGATATTATCATATTATAGATTTTTTTGTAAGTTTACTATCGGTTTGTAATAACGAATATATTCTATATAATTCATCGGTAGTCATTAATTGTTTATAATTGTGTATTAATGTTTCTTCCATTTCATTGGTTATTTCATAACATTTGTCAAAATCCCAACTTGCAATTTCTTCTAATACCTTTATTATTTTTTCTAATCTAATATTCAAATCTAATTCATCATCATAACTTTCATCTAACCATTTATCAAATGTTTTAAATCCATACTCTTTTAGTTTTTTTAAGGAATGTGGATTACCGAATATTATAAATGGTTGACACATATAAATTGGTTTATATATTTTTTCGGTAAGAAATATACTTTCATTATTACACATAGTTTCAGTAACTATATTTAAAAATGTACTATTATGTGCTCGGTTATTTATAAAATTACCCCAATCATTTAACTTATCCCAATCTTCAGTATCATATGAATAATTTATATTTGAATCATAATCTTTAAAAAAATTAATTATATTTTCATTTATTGAATGTCTCGATACTTCTTCGTAAAATTCATTGGGATTATTTGATTGTGCATTTCTTAGTGATAAA
>JACCDP010885613.1_pt1 | contig 42825 bp, 36 predicted proteins | sample 7445841 | NCBI WGS metagenome assembly JACCDP01 (sample SAMN15323441, study PRJNA562643) | freshwater metagenome | isolation source: river surface water | place: USA:Blue River Watershed | collected 2017-08-17
AGATTCTTCATCCTCAGATTCTTCATCCTCAGATTCTTCATCCTCAGATTCTTCATCCTCAGATTCTTCATCCTCAGATTCTTCATCCTCAGATTCTTCATCCTCAGATTCTTCATCCTCAGATTCTTCTTCGTCGCTCATCGTCTCCTTCTTAAAAGGAGAGGCCGACTCGAAATCAGGCATTTCATCTTCAGATTCTTCGGATTCTTGATCGGTTTCTACTTTACCACCGACAGACAACGAGTCGACAGGTGCCATTTCGGGTTCGGTAACCTCGTCTCCTAAAATAACTTCAGTATTTTCTTCTTCTGGGTTACCAATGGTTACATCTCCGTCCACTTCGACTTCGATCTCACCATCTGCGCTAGTAGTGATCTTAGCCATCGCCTCATTTAATGCTAAATCTTCACCTTCAGCGATAGGCCGCAATTGTTCAATAGAGCCACTTAACCAATTCACAAATTGAGAAGAGTCGCCCTTGACCAAATTGGCTGCAGCCAAAGCACTCTCGCAGATCTTCGTAGGGATCGGGATTTCGACTGACCCGTCCTCACTCATCACAATGGGCGGGAGGTCTGCTACACCACCGCCATGATCAAGGATAAATCTTACACCCTTGAAACTACCTAGAAGAGCGTCGTCCTGCTTCTGCTTCCATACTATTCGACTCTCTTCAACCGATTGAGTGCTGCGTTGCTTCTTGGAAGGGTTAATGCTACTACGGCCCAATCCGCGTCTTCTGATTTTGGGCATCTTGTATTGATCTTCAGCGACCCCTTCGTCTTCCCCTTCATGACCCCCATCTTCTTCATCCTCATCATCAGACTTAAATTTAGCGAGTACTTGAGGAGGTATCTTATCAGTTGATTCTAAAAACGTGCCGATAACTTGTTCCAAAGCATAACCCATCTTGCTCTCTGGAATTCTGAGCCCAACAGCCTTGATACTGGCCTTAGCCATAGCTGGTAAATTATGCTCTAACGATGCACCGGTTAGTTTATTCTCCACAGCTAAGCGCTGCATGATACGGACAATGCGATCAACATCGCCATCGTCAGTTATAACCGGCGCACCATAATCAGTAATATGTAGCTTTTCATTTACCACTGCGTTGTAAGCGTAAGGATCGGCTGATTCTTCATGGGTCGTAGCAGCAGAATCTGCATGATCCGATGTACTAGCCTTGTGCTTACGCTTGTCGCTCATAAACCTAACAGGACTTTTCTTATTTTGCCCAGTTATGGGGCGTGATTCACCAAGGACATTACCTCGTCTTTCACGACTTTGCAAAATAGGGGCTGGAGCAGCGCCTGGTGCCGCAGCTGGAGCCGGAGCTGCGGCAGGCGGGGTACCAGGCACAGGGGCCGCAGGGGCAGCCGGTGCTCCTTGTGCGGGTGCACCTTCTGGCGCACCTAACAATGCGTCTAGATCTTCATCACCACCTGGTAATGGAGCCTCCATTTCTGGTACGGCGCCAGGAGTAGGAACTGCGCCGGACTCTCCGGCTGCTGAACTAGTGCCGCCAATCTGTATGAGCGGGCTATTAATATTAATCACAGGTGCGCCACTTCCGCCAGCACTTGCACCAGTAATAGCGCCGGCAGGCCCACCCATGCTACCACCAAGATCAAGATCAGAACCGGCAGGAGAAGGAATCTGATCGAAATTTTGGAGCGAATCAGCGGCTGCTAACTCCTCTTGAATGGTAGCGATTAAGTCCTCAGCCTCGTAAATTGCCGCATCGTCAGGATTACGATTTTTTAGTCTTACGATTAAACTATTCAACTTGCTTGAAAGATCATGAGACTCCTTAATCTTCGGAGTCTTATCCTTCAATGCGCCTAAAGTGGTGGCCAATGCTTCAGCGGCAACATCACGGTTAGAAATAGTTTCGAAAATCAACTTAAGAAACTTTTGATATGAACTTTCGAAGTTATTAGACTCTTCTAAAATGGCGACATTTTCAGCTAGCACTGGATGTTCAGCTTTGCGAGCGATGTTTCGCCATTCGTCGATGATCTTGTTACGACTGATCTTCATGTTAGTTCTGAAGATCAATGTGGCAGTGTCTTCACACAACTGCTGATTGAACACCGCTTTGGCTGCTAGAGCATTCTCTACTAAAGTCTGTACTTGTGCTCTATTTAACAGCGTAAATTCTTCCATCTCGTTTAGGAATGGCGCTATCGTCTTCACAGCAGTTTCGACTTTACCTTCTGCGATGAATTGCGAGATTTCTAACACTCTACTTTGGAAGCCATTGGACCAATATGCGTTCTTTGCGGCTTCCATCATCTTACGAGCGACTAATTTCCGACCAGCCCATTTGGTCACGGGCAAGTTAAGAGGAGCGCCATCACTAAACCTACCAGAGACTACAGTTCCATTCTCTACTATCACCTTATCACGAAGACTTTCAACGATAGTCGCTACTAACTTGTTCTTGCTATCCTCGGCTAATGACACATCTTCCGAGGAGACCGTCACATGTCTCACTACACCATCACGACATTTGACTACCCCAGAGTTTGGAATTGCGCGTGATGAAAATCGTTGGGCTTTCATCCTATCAAAGGCAACTTGCATACCTTTTTGATCGTTTTCCTCGATAGCATTAACAAGCTTAACGCACGTCTCGGAAAAGATAGACTTCTTTTCTTCTTCTACTATCTTAATGGGTCTAATATTGCTGATTGTGACTCTGCCGTGCTGCTCCCGCACATGATCAGCCTGATAATACTGATGAGTCTGCACATCTTCGATGAATAAATTACGAGCATGCAGAGCTGCTAAACGCCACTCACGCCCAGCAGACCTACCCATCTGTTGGACACGCTCTTCGAAGAATGATACTTTAGCTTGTGCGGAGTCATTAAGTGCACTTAAAAACTTCCGGCTGTCCATCTTGACTGCATCATTGTTATTAGACCGTGCCATTCTTCGCTCCTAATTCGTGACAACACTCATAGGGGTAGATTCGATGTCCACCAATGTGGTATTGCTTTTCAACTACGACTAAATTTGAACGAATATCTATTCCTCTGATAATGATTTATTTATTACTCCATGATATCTTCAGTGATAGGAATATCGTCAGATGTTATGTCTTCCTCTACAGACTCATTGACAGCCCGTTTCTCACCAGCAGTTAAAACATCATACACTTCTTTTATCGCATCATCACGGTCTTTAGCATTGACTGACCATTCCACAAGCAAACCATCATCTTGATTTGGATCATATATCCCTTCTATTAATCCCTTCTTCCCATTCATCTCGTGATTTGATGATGGCTTAGAAGATGATAACCCATCGAGTTCTTTTGATGTGATTAAATAATCAAACCCACTATTAATCTCGATATCTTTCTTGCTAGCATTCTTTCCTAGTTTGGTAGCCCAGCCTTCAAGCACAGTCTTCGACTCATTGAATTTACTCGTACGACGCATTTCACTTATTAACCGATTTTGGGCCTTGATATCTAGTCCTTCTAGCGAAGGAGGTGCTTCACCACCGGCTGGTGCTTCTCCACCGGCTGCTGGAGCTTCTGCACCTCCGCCCTCCGGAGCTGCTGGCGGCTCGCCACCTCCCAAATCTAATCCACCAGGAGCACCCCCCATATCTAAACCACCTTCTGAACCGCCTCCTTCTCCACCTTGATTAGCGGTCGTCTCCATCTCCTTTAATTCTTGAATCTCATCCGGCGATAAATCAGTGAAATGTGTGACTATCCATTCCTTAGGGAACCAACCAAGGTCCTTAAGATCAGACATAACACGCACTCTAGTAGACCAAGTCTCTATCCGATATAACTCCTCCATCGCCGAAGTGGCAGTCAATGCTATTTCAAATCCGCGCAGATCCTCTACTCTATACCCTCTTAAAGCTAAATGCGCAATCGCTACTTTAGTAAGACCTGTGGAGATTTCCCGTTGAATCCATTGCACAGATTTAGCAAATTCAGAGTGGGATTGAGATAGTGATTTTTCACTTGCCTCTCCACCACCTTCGCCTATCCCCACTCTTGCAAATGGGATCTTCATAGGCGCTATCATTTTTTTCTTGAAGTATTCAATATCCTTAATCTGATCAAGATTTTCGGCACCCGGTAATGTGTCTACATCTGGCCCCGTACCATCTGGTCGGCGCGGTAAGAAGAAGTCATCCTCTTGAATGAGAGGAGAATATCGTTCATCAAAAGTGCCAGTAGAAGGATTATAGAAACGCTGTCTTTTAAAATTACGTGCGATCATAGCCATATATTCTGGCACTTCTTTCGGCGGAATCAAGCCGACTGGAATGGTGAACTTACGTTTTTCTGGCGCTCTGGTAATGCGATATATTAATGCCGCATCTTCCATCAGCCGTAACTGTTTAAATGCCTTACGCCCACCATCTAAAATAGCACGACCATATGGATGGTATATATTCTCAAAACTCGTTAGCCGCAAGTGCATCACCTGCCAAGGATGCAGGAACATGGGCTTCGGCCACATCGCATCCATATAAAAGAAACCAATTAAATCACCATACCTTGTTTCTATCCTGGTAAAATTATAAACATTCATGAACTTTAACGCAGAAACTCCAGTCCTATCAGCATTTAGAATGATTTCAAACGGAGAATCACCGTATTTGCACAAATATCTTACAGTGGGCCTACAAAATGTATCCCATCGTAAAGTATTAAAGAATAAGTCTTCTAATTCTTTCTTCAAACGCACATTTCTAGCTCTGATAACTAGTGTGTGCTTCCGTTCAGGATCAACTAGACTCGCCTCGTCAGCATATAAATCCAATGCTAAACTAACTTCACCTGTCTGATCCATCTGCTCGTAGTCTTTATATCTCTCTAATCGGTTAATCTGTAAGTTAGTTTGATCTAGAATAGCTGCTTGCTGATTATAATCTAAAAATTCGCCGCCGGCTGTAAGTTTATCCAGATGCGGTTGATCTTGATATACTCTCTCTGCCTGAAATATTCTATGTGTCTTAGTTAATGCACGAATTCTATCAAAAACTAACCAGTTACTAGGCATCATCAATCCTCAAAATCTAATTTATATTTACAAGAATTCTTAGAAAGAAGGTTTAGCATGATCACACTAATGAAAATAATCGGTGTCATCATTCAATCAATCATTACAGTTTTACTTTCTCGCTCATCCAAACCTAATTCAACTCCATCACCTGATAAAACACCCGCACCAATTCCTCAGCCCATTCCTACAGAATTCATTAAAGAACTACTTAAAGCACATAATGAACAGAGGGTAAAAAGAGGGTTAAGTGAATTAACAATAGATACGAGATTATGTCAAGCCGCTCTAAAGCACGCTGATTGGATGAGTAAAAATAAGACCATGAGCCACAAGGGTAGCAATGGTAGTAACCACAGCGATCGCATTAAGACAGAAGGTTATATCGCTTCCTATAGTGGAGAAAATATAGCCTACGGTTATAAGACTGTCGCATCTGTGATGACTGGTTGGATGTGGTCGCGTGGTCACCGAGCCAATATACTTTCTGCAAGATATATGCATGTAGGATTTGGCCTTAGTGACTCATATTGGTGCGCCGTTTTCGCTACCCCTAATACATTTTCTATGTCTGACAATTATATGACCGACCAAATTAATGAATCTGGACCATTGCTATCTGAATGATTACTTAGGTCGATCATAGAAATACTTAGATGGAGTCACCAAAGGTTTACCCTGGCTGATCGGTATCCCACCTAACTGAACCGTATAAGAGTCAATAACTCTTTGAGCTGCTACTTCAGGAAAATCATCGATGGCTCTAGCCATCGGCATCAGCATGTGAGCGCCACCTTTACCAGTCCAATCTTGCTGCATAGCGACACTTTGCTCATCAGAAGGAAGTGTAGGACCTGTCTGACTTTTAAAACCGCTCCCATTGGCGTTAGCACCATAAGGGGTTAAATTACCAGCGTCTACGATAAAGGCATCTGCAGTTCCTAATAGGGCTAAAGCTGTCGCTATCACCAAGTCATCGTGATTACCAGCACCCTCTTCCGCCTCTGTTCTCGATGTATCATGACCTAATCGGTCTCGCTTTCGCACATAAGTATGAAGTTGTTTTAATAGCCTTTCGCTATAGATCGTGTATCCATCGTCACTATTATCACGCATACAATTTATTAAAAATTGATTAAGTGTCGGTTTACTAGCCATGGTGGTCGCAAATCCATAAGATGACACTTTCAAAGGCCTCGCTCGTCGCTTACCTCTACCACCAGATGGTTGCGGTTTGTCATTTATCTCTTTCTTGCGCCATATTCTTGGATACATAACATTGTACCGTAGCTCGTCTATAATTATATCTCCGCCGTTATTCCGTTCAATAACCGCCAAAGCACAGTTATACCATCTTCCTATTCTATCAATATAATAGATCAAATCACGTGGAAGGCATCTAGCCATGAATTCCGCTACTTGCTCTCTAGAGTACACATCGAATACTTCTATGGCATGGTAATCTTTACCCTTACCAGTCGCTATATCCACGCCCATCACATAAGGGTGTGCAGGTGCACTAGTCTCTATAATCTCATTGCCACGTCTACGCTCAGGTCTCGCTACAACTGGCTTTTTCCATACCCAAAAACCTTCGATTTCGTCGCCAAATTCGAAGTCCATCTCTCTCGTTTCGCCATTAACTGGGTGAACGTATGGTTGAACACCCTTGATTCTCTGTTCTGGCTCACACACTGTGGTGGACATATGCGCCAATACTTCCTTGGGTAGGACTGTGTTACCCGACCCAATAAATGATGCCAATATTTCTTGTTCAAACTTCCAAGACTCTCCTTTAGCTTGGAGTGCTCTATACTGCTGTTCTAGCCAAGGTGATACATATGGACCATACCTCATAATGTCTTCTTTGGTGATACACTTCCTAAGGTTATCTCTCGGTGCTATTCTTTTATGCTCTCTTGAGATAGGGTCATCATACTCGATTTCCCAGTCCATGTCATACCAATTAATCACGATCGGATTGAATTGATTTATCCCCGCTTCTGCTTCTGTCATGGTCGCCCAGTACCAATTGCCTACTCCGTTTGTTGTACTAATCACTATAACATTACCACCGTGCTGCAACGTATTATGGCTAACTATACCGTTAGCAAGATATGTGTTGTTTTTAGGGACTGATAAATCATAAGTCTGTGCCTTTCCTTCAGTAATCAACGCTACCTTATCGAAATGCAAATCCATTTCAACTAGGGTTGATAAACGATTATGTAACTGGAACTCGTCGGCTAATTCTCTCACTAGCTGAACTCTAATGCGACCCTCACGGCGGATTCGATATAAGTTCCACTTCCGCTTATCATTACATTGCCTAAATGTCTTATCACCCAGTAAATGAGTAATAACATCATTTGCGAATTCTCTGACTAATATGGGATGATCTATCTCCGCATACTCTGCAGATGACTTATATGAATTTAATACTGCTTGCTTGCGCTTCGTTATAAAACCTATTTTGCTCTTAAATAGCGACTTGCTCGCCGCATCGTGCACATCAACACGCCAGTATGGTTTATCACTGTATCTTAAATCATTTTTATCAGGTACCCGTTCGGGTTCTACCATATACCTTCTTGATATAATACCTAACGCATGTAAAGCTATCTGTACTTGCTTAGCCAAAACCTTACTAGTGGTGCTAAGTCCTAACTTTAGACTCGTAGTAGATTGATAGCACCATCCGTCGGCATCGAAAAGACCACGCAAAAAAGCACATAGTGTCGCTTCATCGCTTCGTAGGATCACATTTGGGATACGAGCATTCTGTGGTTTAGTCTTACTCACTAATTTGTTAGATACCATTATGTCTATAAAGTCGGCGCTATTTAATCTTAAGTTTTCGGTATCATATTCAGTCTCGGCATACGCTTGTGTTTGTAAATTAAACCCCAATTTATTAAACGATTCTACCACATAATCTCTTGTAGCAGAATCTTGCGGGTCAAATACGATCTTGAATCGTTTAGGTCGATTTAAATTTAAAGTCCCATCACCTACATATAACCCTAATATTTCTGCAAATTCTGGCGTTAAACGCATACCATTTTTTAATTTACGCTTTCGTCCCTTATATGATCCGGGTTTACTTATGATATAATCGCCTGGTGCAAGGTCTTCTAATTTTTTCCAAATATAAAAACCCTCGGCGTCCAACGTCCTGACCATATGGTGTTTAGCTGCTTTAATCTCATACCCAAGTTCAGATGTGACTTTCAACACTGCTTGATTTATAGAAACATAAGCTTTATCGCTCACCTCGTAGCCTTCATCTGTCGATACTTCTATATTGTGATTTTTCCACGGATTACCGCCACGAGACAGCGACTTAAGCGGCAATAGTCCTTTAGCAGTTTGTACCAAAGTATCTCCAGTAGCGCAAGGCCAACCACCTGCCCACATCGCATCCATACCTTGTATAAACGCCGCTTCGTCTATTATATTCAGTGATGACGCATTTGAACGTAGCACGTCCGGATGAGAAGTAAGACTAGCTATTCTGGACCCGTTAGGAAAACACAATTCATGCTCGTTTTGCTTAACAGGCTTCCAGACTTGTTTCATCCATTCTGGTAAGTGTTCGTACAAAAAGACTATTTGTTCTCGCAAGAATGACATAGCATCCTCATCGCGCCTTGACACAATGAGGATAGTCTTATGGTTATTAAACATTGCAAACCAAAGTGCAAATGCGCCTGCTATTTTAGAAGCACCAGCTTGACGACAATTATGAACTACTGCACCATCGACTATATAATTATGATATTTTTCGACTTCAATATCATAAACCTTCTTGCTGCCAAATGGTTTTACTGACTTTAATTGTCCCTTTGTTCTTGCACGAAAAAAACCATTCGTTGTTGGAACGTGTCTAGGCGTTTTTCCAAATATACCTATCTGATCTACAAATTTTTTAAAATTATCAGTACCAAATATTCGTAATTTAGCCAAACCAGTATTAGTTGCTGGATAATATTTTGAATCTATTTGAAAACGGCTCAATAATTGTTTTACTTGATGTAATAATAATGTAGATTCTGAACCAATACCTACTTCATTGCAATGCTTGCCACTATACCATCCGTCACCAGCAAACATCCTATTTAGTAATACAGCTATAGACGCATTGTTCCATGTAAAAACAACTTCCGGAATTCTTTTAGTATGTGATTTATGCCCCCAAATGCCAATATTTTTCAACCAATTTATCCCAGATTCATTTGATGCATTAATACGATACGAATCTTTTTTTGATTTTCCAGAGCCACTTTTATTATGGATTTTTATATCGAGCCTGGTGTTAAATCTAGATTCAAATGTTCTTTGATATTCTAATAAATATTTCCAATTAGTGTTAGTAAAATGAAAGTAATTTTTAGACCCAGAATAACAACCATCTGTGATTAAATATCCTAATAGTATAGCTTCATCCTTATTCGCATCAATGTACCTCTGTGGTTCATAAACTTCGACCAAAGAGTCATTAGTCGTAGTAGATGATATTTCCTTCCATCCTTTATTAGATAAAAACTTATGGTCAGGAGTACATATTGATCTATGCCCAGTTTTACTCTTTACTTCTACAACATCACTATCACCATTGTGCCACACATTTGCAACTTTACTGATTACAACATTACCAACATTTTCATCATATGAATAAACATGATCTCCTATTTTCATTGTTTCAATTGGTTTGGGACCATTCGGTGTCCAAACCATAGAACCTTCGGCAAAACACTTTCTAAATATATTCAGCCTATACTTTCTAAAAGCCTCTATCGCTCTTCTTTGGTATGAAAATGGGGTGAATGGTATAATACCAGCCGATGGATGCTTTAACTTTCCGAAGTTCTTTAAGAACCACACTACAGAAGCTTGGCATCTCTTGATGACCTCCTTCTGCTGTGAAGTGATCTTCATTATTAAAACTCATCAATGTTGGTAATTGGTTCTGAGAGGATGCGCTCTAAATCTCCGTCATTAGCGCCATTAGCCACATTCAAATTATTATTAACCATCACATTATTACCAGTAACTTTCGTGGCGGCTAACATTTTTGCATTAGCTTCTATTATTTTTACCGCTGTCATATTGATATTCGCTTTCACTTCCACAGCTTGAACCAATCCGTCGATATACATCCGTGATGGTAGTTGATTTTTATTAAGCGATTGTTCTATTTGATCCCTGAGTAGATGAATCACATCTTGGGCTTCTTGCCTATCGGCTCTACACGCAGTTAAAATTTCATCAGTAACGCCATCTAATTTTATATAATATTTATGAACATCTACGGCAGCAGTAGGTGGCGTTATCTCTGTAATGGTGGTAGCAGCTGCTGTGCTTATGCTGCCAATCTTTTCTATTTGGTCTGGATCAACGACCACAGGTTCTTGATTTGACACTTTATCGGGATTAGGCACGGCCTTGTCTGGCGATACCGATTTTGGTTTATCGGTATCATCCAATTGTTGAAGAAGATCTTGTAACTCGTCTTCCATATTACACCTATTCTTTATCTAACATTTCGACAGCAGGTTTATCATCCTTCTTTGCGTTCTTGCGCTGAGTCTTAGTACTCCTTTTATGTCCAGCTTCAGCAGCACCATGTGCCATTTGTCCAGAAGGTTTTGACTTAGGATGGGTGCGTTTAGCTATACTCATAGTACCGGCTACCAAAGGCTGATGACCAGTCGGAGTATCTATATGGCTATCTGTAGGATTGACTCTCACTGAACGTTGGACTCTATCTCGCACTGATTTTTCACTCGATTCTAAAATGAATCGATCAAAATCTTCGCACGTCAATTTTTTCTCGTCTATTAATTTCATTATATGGTCAAGATCGTCCATAAATCACCTCAATCGTAGTCATCATCATTACCACCCTTCTTATTTTCATATCGTTGGTCTATTCCAGCACGATTTAACAATGAGTCTGATATTTCAAAACTTCGCAATTTTACCATTTTTAAAAATGTCGAAATCGTCTGTCTTGGTAAACCAGAATGATCAACCAATTTGCCGATCAATCCCTCGTGCGGCCTATCGTCATTGTTAGCTAGCCATTCTAAAGATTCTATGATTTTCTTGCCCTCATCATCATACCGATATAATTCCCTTAGTTCTTCAATTAGTCTTACTATAACACCAGACACTGGTTTTTTCTTTGTACCAAGGTGGTTAATATATGATCCTGAATTCTTTTTATCTCGCCCTTCCTTCTTAATATGCGCTAAAATTACAGTCCTAGCGATCTGCGACCACATATTGAACACTTTGGACATTCCACGATATAAAATGGTCTCTGAACCAGCATATCGACCTTGGACTGGATCTATTATGGGACCGGATAGCAGCTTTCCCTTGCATTTTGGGCATATTTTCTTCATAGATGCTATTTCATCTAAAGTCTTTATTCCGTACTCTACTACGCCAGGCTGATATAACAACGACTCTGCCGGTCTTTCTAAATTAAAGCATCTTCTACAATGTGGTCTAGACCGATACTTATATAATGTCCTTTCTATTTGGACCCATGCTGTTTGCAATAAATCTCCGAAAGATGATTCATCTTGCCCTGGGTAGATCGTGTGCAATCCTTGTTTTCTAATTATTTGTCTTATTAATTCTGTGGCATGTGACATAATTTGATCACGAAACACTACCTTAGTACAGCCTGTCCAGATATACTGTGTTAATTGCCATTCGACTATCTCATTTATAAAATATAAGCGACGCTGCACCACTTCTGGAGCAGGTGTCAAGTCAAGCGTTTTCTGGGTCTGTGAATCGCTTTTCGACTCTAAATCTGTGCTTATTGATGAAGTCTCGCCCATCTATAGCCCCACCTGGAAATACGACTGTCGTGTCGAATTCCGCATTGACCATAGCTTTTAGACGAGATTTGGAGTGACTGTAAAGATAGCGGTTACACCTAAAATAAAAGTCAAAAATCCGACTAAATCCTTGCTGATTGCGCCTTAGAGCACGCCCCACTTTTTGGATTAAATCGGATTGTAGCTTGAAGCTACCCGCTATAATCAAGTTTTCACATCCCCCCGCCAAATCTAGGCCGCGGTTAATAATTTTCCCACCAATAAGTACATTAAATTCTCGATTTTCAAATTGGCGCAATATTTCGTCACGCTTACGCTTGACGGTTTCTCCATAGATGAAATGAGCCTTGATACCAGCCTCGTTCAACGCTTTTTCTAATGCAAATCCTAAATCTTTGCGATCCACTAATATTAGCGTACCAATATCTGGATATTTCTGGCACAAACTCACGATTAGCCTATGATATTTCTCGTTTTCGACTAACCACTCAACATACGCTATATCGAACGCTTCTGCGTTATCCTTTCTACCTTCTAAACCAAACGCGAGCATTTTATATCGACACGGGACTATTCTGCCTAAACGTAATACCTCATCTCTAGATTCTTTAACTATAATGGACCCTAAGTGTTCTTGCAACACCAAAGCCTCGACAGGCTTGTCAGGGTCCATCGGAGTAGCCGAAAGACCGAATCTCCTACGCCCTTTGAACCAAAACCTAAATAGAGTCTTATATGATTCCGACGTAGCCTTATCGCACTCATCCACTATTAGCAATTCAGCTTTCTTTAAATAACTATGTAAAAATTTTACATTCTTCATTCTAGTTTTATAAGCACGCTCTTGTTGGTCATATTTGTCTAGTCGCTTCCTATATGCCTTGTCCGACTCATCTTGTTTTCTGTTAGGGACTGCCGGCGGTTTTTTAGGTGGCGCTAGTGATTGAATCAACCCCACTACCACTAGTTCACCGCTAGGCTTCTTACCTGCATAGAACAGCCCGACCTGATCCACGATGGTCCTTAGTTCAAGCCGCTTTTTCAATTGGTCTACTACCACTCTTTGATCGGCTAAAATCATAGTTGGACATGGAATAGCTTTACAAATACCACATATGATTTCTCCCTTACCACTACCAGTAGGCATATCAATTATACCGCATTCTTCTTCTGCGCATTTCCTTATCGCTCTTAATTGATACTCCTCCAAAGTGATATTGGGCAAAAAATCTGATTGTATGTCTTCAGACTTAACTGGGTGATAATCCCACTGCGCTCGTTTGTCGACAACAGTCAATGGAATGCCACGCTTGTCACATACCATCATCAGCATATGCAACAATGGTCGTGCTAGTCTCTTCTTTGCGCGATTGTACTTTCGATATATTCCATCCCAATTACCGCGCATGGCTGGATCAATATATGCATTAGGTTTACTAATACTGAACGCTTCCCATATTATCTGATCTTCTGGATCAGTAATATGCGTGAGATATACCCACTGATTGTCGACTATGTTAGCTATCATCTTATTCTAATACTCAACGATAGTAATTCCAACTACTGTCTTTCAATGACCACATCAACGCTGCATCAGCAAAGCAAGACCTTGCCATTAACACATGATTACACATACCGAGAGCTCTGATTTCAACCACTGCTTCTTCTACATGACGTAATCCAAACCCTCGATGATGTAACCCTATCGTGGCTCTAATATCAGCAGACAAATCATAACATAATTCTGATCGAATGTGGTTATCAAATCCAATGACCTTGTCTAAATTTCTAGCCATATTATATAGCTTCTTTTCATCAGTGCATAATAGGACAGCGTCATATCCTGGCGACCATTTTTTAATCAAATCAATAATATAATCATAAGATACTAATTTATTATCAGTGCTCTTATCGGTCCCACGATAATGAATGCCCAACACTCTATCGTAAGATTTCATCAGTTGATCTGATCGCTTAGTCAAATCATTATTTAACTTAAAATTGCGACTACAACGCCTGAAATTTTGAATATCATTAGTATTCGTAATATATTCGTTAACAGTATAAGGGTGGTTAAAATTACGATCATCTTGTTTTATAGTAGATTCATACATATTCAATTTATTGGACGCTGAGTACCGATCGATCGTGCATTTATCAAACAATAGATCGAACACATTTCCTTCTATCGTTGGTACTTTAATGTCAAAGTAACATTCTTTGCTTGTGATTGTTGCATAACCTAAAACCCACGTCAAACGGGCTCCTATGCCCCAATGATTACTATGAGATTGAAATAACCATTTTGGTGAAGAGGTTGAGTGTATTAACATGATTTTTAGCCATTATTTTCATTAATGGGATACCTTATATTATGTTCGTAATACAATCTGACCCGAGATAGTAAGTTATCTCGGGTCATAATTTAACATTGTTAATTAGCTGACCGTAGGCATTGCACAAGAATCGTTATCACAGTAACTGCTCCCAACGGCTTCGAGAATGTATGATTTGTAGTCAGCCGGCTTGATTTTGGCATTATAATCGGCTACTTCTTGAGGGGTGCAAGGCTCGTATGGAGCTTGCGCATATCCGTGTCCCATATGAGGCAAGAAGCTGATACCTTTCAACTGATCCTCATATGTTTCAAGTACTCTGCAGATTTCACTTCTTTCTGAAAACTTAAACTTAACAGTGCAAGATACTTGATTGTCTGCCCAATACCGCTGGTAGTCAGTTGCATTGGCCATTTGCTCCCAAATGGTCACATCTTCTACGGGTCTGACACGATCATCACTGACGGCGAATTTAACGACCATTGTGCGTTCTGGGTCACTAATAGCCGATTCGATGTGATAACCAGCATCGCCGAGGATCTTAATCAAGATACTATCCTTAGCGATGCGTACGCGCCGCCAGTAGGTTGCAGCTTCTGGATGGTGAATCCCGGGTGTTGCACCGGCCACCAATGAAACTGTGCCGCTGGGCTTGACCGACGTGACTTTAATAGAATTTTGGATGCACAACCACTCTGAATAAATCTTATCCCATCTTCTAATTTCGTTATATCCAGCGTCGCAAAAGTCTTGCAGCACAGCACGCCTACCAAACTTAGCAAAAGCTTGGACAATGCCACTCTGAGAAAGGCCAATGCGTCTGTTTCTTAGCGTTACTTGATTAGTACGAGGATTGTGTGTTGGTAGCAAAGTGACGGTCTTAGCATACAGATAGGCGAATTTTAACGTTCGCATGTAATCATCAGCATCGTCGTGGTTAGCTGGGAACGTTTCTACAAGATTACACAACTCGTAACTTTCAAGACTTTGCTCAACACACGGATTAGATCCCATTACTCGACCATCGATCCCAGGCTGCTTGCCATCGCACAACCTACCGTAATCACGCATGTTGCCGAGCCAGATCAGGCCTGGCTCTCCGTTAACGGCGATTTGTTCTGCCACATCCTTATAATCCATGCCGACATTTGCGAAGATGGAATTATTAGATGCCCACCGATGGTGGTTCATCGCATTCCACGTCTCTATCGCTTTTATTAGCCTCTCTTGTGCAATTCCTGTCTGAGCGAAGTCTTCTAATTTAGCTTGTGGGCAAGCATCCTTAGAGACTTTTAATGCTAGCGCCCACAAATTACCCGTAACTTCTTCGAACTTGACTACCTCGTCTGGTAACAACGTCTTTTTATAATTCTTCATTGACGCATAGTTAGCATCATCAGCTTCTCCAAAGGCGATCTCTGCTGTCCTCCTGACGTTCCCAGCAACTACACATCGACCAATGTAATTCATCAAGTCTGTAATATCGACACTATCGAGAGTCTTCCCGACTTTTTGGTCTAAATGCTTCTTGATTAAACTATGCAATTCAATCAAAATATTCGGACCAGACGCTTTACCACCAAACCCATTGATTGACTCTCCGGCCTTGCGAATGGACGAATAATCAAAATTGATCTCACCCTCAGATGCCTTAATTGTGTAAGACCAAATCAGTTGCCTCAGTGAATCGACCCACCCTTCTCTTGAATCTGGTACAATATAATCCTTTTTTAAATTATGTGGTCGATGAATATGAATGCGTCCTGCCCCCTTAGTGTCGAAGCCGACACCGACACCTAACATTGACATGTCCATCAAGAAGCAAAAAGGTTCTGCAGGATCTGATTCCATTAAGTCGTGGGTACTGACGAAACCGCAATTGTTTAATGCTGCCGAGCCCCTATTCCACATGAATTGAGTGCCCATCATCCACAAGCCGCGGCCCGGAGGTAGGAACTTAAAATTCCACATTCTCTCGAACATTTCATGAGCTGAAGCCAATGCCTTTTGATAGTCCCATGGAATGTGCAATCGTTGGCAATGTTGACGCTGAATTTCATAACAGCCTTCAACTACACGCACTAAAGTGTCTAAAAACGTTTCTTTAGCACCATCTGGTTTCACACGGGAATAAGTGCGATAAAATACTAACTCGCCAAGCCCATTAAAACCGAACTTTGGACTCTTTCCCTTGTACTGATTGATGAAACCTTGATCGATGCGAAAATGATCAGCACCATCAGCTTCAGTGATGTTATTACCGAAATACCGTTCTGAGATAGTAGACACCGCAGTAGACTCCTTACTTTCCATCGGACCATCGTTCTTAATTATCATTTTGCTCATTTCTTCCTCCAATCGTCACCGAAAATCCGTGAAACAATTTCAACATTTCGAATATCTGATAAAAACTCGGCTCTCAATAAGTATATCGCAGCTGGCGACGGTAACAACCGAGCCTCTAGCGCATCTTGTTGGCATCTCATCAGTGCTTTGCTGCAGACTTTTGACATCGCTATAAAGTGCGCTGATAAATTAGATCCTTGATACCATACGATTATTATAGGCAATGCCCCATAATTAGTTCGATATAACAGTCTTTCTAGAGGGTCTGGGCCGATATTAGCATCAAACCACTTCTTCATGGCAGATAAAGAATTTATGATATTACTATTTTCGTTTAATTCGCTGGTTAATAGCTCATAGCACACTTTCAACATATTGGACTGATGCAGTGCAGCTAAGCCTTTTTTGAGCACACCTCTCACTTTAGCTTGACCGACGGCTATCTTTATGAATTTTTTGGCAGTCTCATCATCAAATTCCCATTCGTTAAACTTCTCAGCTATTGACTTTACGAACCGCCATTGATAAGTCTTTTGGGGCGATGTAGCCGTAGGGAATTTTATCTTAAAACCATGCTGTAAATATGCATCGGAGCACCACTCCCATATCGACATTATGCGTGTATCTGATAACAATGTGGTGCTCATGTCATTATTAATACGAGGAAAACCAATGACCCAGGATTCTTCGCCTCCGCAAGCTCAAACTAAAGAGCCCTTACATTCATCAGACGGCAAAGACAATCAAAGATTTGAACAACTCTTTGATGAATTAACTAATGGATTTGGTGAAGCATGCGAACGGCAATCCGTGAGTACCGCTTTGGCAATAGCCATTCATCCTAATGAAAAGCATCCAATCATTTTCATGCGGGGTCATAAGTACGATGTCGCCATCATATTGGCAAAAGTATTAAAATCTCTGAAAGCAGAAATGCAGGAAGAATTAAATACTGATTATGACATGGATTACTCAAATAATGATTAATTCTTAGCGTTGTAAAGCCATTTAATTCTGGTCCTCAAATTCTCATCTTTTAACTTATCATAGCATTCAGATAATATCTGATGAATATTGGTAGTATAATCTAATGACCATTTATAAATGGTTATATTTAAATTACCAAATTTAATAGGGATACACGATTCAGATTTATGCGCATTAATGAACTCGATTACAAATTCTACTGCTTCATCGTAATCTTCATCATCAATATAGCACGATATTGAACCCTCTATAGAAGATATCGCCTTTTCAAAATCGTTAAAGCTATACATCCTCTCCGGGTCATTATCATATACTATCGTCCAGATATCGATTATTAGATCTTTAAACAATTTATAATCCAGTTCTAATACCACTTGGTGCAGGGGACTTTTCGTAATAATACGCAGTTTTCCTCTTACCCTCTACAATGATCTCATTATACCCAACTCCACTGACCAATGGATCAGCTAACTTTCCTGTCGGTAATATATTATCCGCAGGTGAAAATACATCTACATACGAAATGCCATCGATGCTTTCTATAGCCTCGATAATATTCGACACATAAAGCGCTTGACCTAGCTCCCATTTAACCGGGTCGAAAAATGCTGAAATGGCAGATTCCACGCGATCCTTGATAATAGTAGCATCAGCATTCCTATCGATAATAACATTAATATCCAAGTCGACAGCCTTTATTTGTCCATCTAGCACTTCAATATGGTCAGTTAGCACATTTAACTCGTTAATATAAGTCTGCAAACCTAACTTTAAACCTTTGTTGGGCGCAGTGGGGATTTGATCCACACCCTCGGCTAAGACATACATCTCAACCAAATTAGAGTTAAGACTTGTTTTTAATGTCGCTATAGCTTTACTAATCTTGCCATATACGGGATGTGAAAAAGTAATCGCAGCTTGAGCATAGTCTTCTGATGTCACTATATTACGCTGAAGAGCATAGTCTCTCGGTGCCCTCTTTTTTGCGTCTTCTATACTCTCTTTGTCAGAGCCGCCAATCGATGCGGTTACATTTCTGAATCTGACGGAAACGGCGGCGTTGGCCGGCGGCAGGGGTGATAACTGCCTAACTGCATCGATAGTACCTACTCCAATTCTACCTCTTCTGCCACCACCGACCCGATAGCTTATCGCAATGGTTGAACCGCTGATAGGTGATTGGCCGTTCACATCATTCCCGAACCTAAAAATCACATAATCGGATGTGAAAATAGTCTCCACGACTTTGTCATTCGCATCATATCTTTCCAAAGGTTCAGTGGTTACTTTCCACTGCTCTGAGATAGTTCCATTAGTAACTGTCACCATTATTGGGGATTCTAGAACGTTCGCTACATCTAAAGTGTAACGCTGATTAGCGCCACCAGCGCTAGTAATTTTAACATCTGCACCGAATTGTCCCTCAATACCAAATGCGATCACAGACCGCTTGCCGGCAGGCAAGATAATCTTACTGTACCAATCGTTTGGAGTCCGGTATACTTCGTAATAAACTGGCGACCCATCGGGCCCTGTGACCGAAAACTTAGCACCTGCTTCTATTTCTAAGTCCGTGAAAAGTGGCTGATCAACGCTTATTTCCACATCCGTGACGGCTGGAGATTGTCTGATTAAACGCTGATTAATCAACGCCAAATGATTCTGTATAGCTTCCTCTGTTGTGGCTGTCGGCAATGTAGCTTCATTAGCTAACATATCGGCGCGTAGGGAGAGTTTAGCCACAACACTGGCTACTATCTCCACAAGCATCATTATACCATTGCTAGCTACGAAATCATTAAATTCATTAGGAAAATATGTCCTAATATATTCTAATATAGCACGCCTTGATGTGTCATATTCTAGACCGCTATAATCTAGTTTACGTAAGTTAGAAGCAGGTAAAACCACTCCAAATTCGTTCGGCACAAGTGGTAAGTCAAACAAAGTTGGTTCAGTAGCCATTATGCCGCACCTTTGATAAACTGTTCGATCACTAATTGCCGTTTTGGATCTTTTTTCATCGATACTACTATCTTTATAGATAGAGAATTAGCATCATAATTAGGGTTTAATTCAATTTGTCTAACATCAACCCTTGTTTCGTATCTAGTCAGTTTAGTTCGTATATCTGCCTCTAAAATCGAAAGTGTGTTTTCATCCATATTATCAAAAACGAAATTTCGAAGATTCACACCTAGATCAGGACGCATCACCCTCTCACCAGGAATAGTCAGCAACAGTTGCAAAATATCGTTTTTTATTAACCTATCGTCTTCTTGACGTGACAATACCTTTTGTTGCCCACCAATAAATGGCGGATTATAACCATAGAATTCAACCGGCTTCTTTGCCATTATTTCACCAATGTTCCGACAGTCCTTAGTTGGTCATAGATGGATGTAGCTTCCGCTGCCAACGCATTAGCCTTTGTGATGGCAGCATCGCGTGCTGCGAATGCATCGTCACGCTTAAGCTTTAACTTAGCAATCACGCCCTCTATCACGGATCCTTCAGTGCCTAAAGACCCAGTGATAGCGCCAGTGTCCATCGTCACCGTCAGTCCTGTAATTGCCTTATTCGTGTCATTTATGATTTTTTGGTTGGTATTGATCGCTTCATCGGCATTTGCGCGCTGTTGCCTAATTTCATTTAGTCTACTCATCAAATCGTTTTGAGCAGCAAAGGTAACACTCTCTAACGCACTTTGCTCATCTTTAGTTAATCCTAATGCGCCATAATCTATGATGTTAGTATCGTGCCTTATCTCCGTAGAGAGAGATACCAGCATCGGATCAACCGTCTTACCACTTGTTTCTACAAAATCGTATACTTGTCCTAGTTCGTACTGTCTTACGTTATTACCCTCATCTGATCTGCTTGCTTTAGAAACAGTAAAGATCAATTCTCCTACCGTCTTTCTTCGTTCAAATTCGGACACTGTGCTTTTGGATTTTTTACGACTGACTACCCCGATTGGTACTTTGACGAATGCTAAATCAGCACGCGGGGGCGGATTATTGCTGATGGTGAATGTAACATTACCAGCATCAGATGGAGATGCTGGTAACACATTAGAATAAAGACCAGTAGGATAATTAATGATCATTGTATAGGATGCTCGATTTCATCTCTAGGGCATTCATCAAATGGCTCATTGTATGTTTTGGCACGATCCGTGGGTTCAATAACAGCAGGTAATTGGGGCTTAGTAAAAAAACCGTACCTAATACCACCAGCAGCAGAAGCCCCTGCTCCTGGACCTGGTGCAGCAGAAGGCAAGAAAGCATTCACTCGCTCCGCATTTACGACGCCTGAAGTATAAAGACCATTCGACAAAGTCATGGCAGCGTTATTGGTCTGAAAAGCAATTATCTCGGCTGCACGGAATGTCATACTGTTACCAGCATCGACCAACAAATCAGCATCAGTTTTTATCCGTATGTCAGCCTTTGAGTATAAAACTATCTCGCCGGTTGCCTCGTTATTATAAATGACTATATTCTTTTTCCTCTCATCCAAGTACATGTACATCTTTCTTTTCTTCTTCGCACGTAGTATCGATAACTGATAACGCCTTGAAAACCATAGACCACGATGGTCACTGTCTACTAACTCCACCCAAGGACCATCGCCTTTGCTACCATCATGTATCTCTAAACCTTGGTTTAGCGAATTACCAGACAATGCTGAAGGGTTAGCAGCTGATTCTGGCTTTGGTCCTCGGCCGGCTCTGGTTTTTAACCTGATATATTCATTATCGTGATCTAATTTTAAATGATGTGTCGTACGTTCTGGATTGCGCATCATCATCGGCTTGCCTATAAATTCATTCTCTTGCAAGCCTCGATATTTCTTACCCCATTTCTTACCCAAAGAAGTCGCAATCATAGTGTATTGGTAACGGTCATTCATTTCGATTGATGCGCCCATGGGGGTACCCCATGTGGTATGATTAGCATCATCATTCTCATTAAACTCCCAATAAAACCCTCGTTCATTGTTACTAGCCTTCCGCTGTTTTGCGGCAGGAGTCCTTCGTCCCTTAATCAAGACACCATTAGCATGCGGTCTCTCTACCTTTTGAGCTCTTTTAGAGTCAGACCCCCTATCATCTAGTACGATTTTAAGACCGTGTCTGGTCACCAACCTCATCCATCTAGCGTCTTTCTTAGCCCAATATTGATGTTCCTTTTCGCTTTTATGTCCTTGCTCATCAAGCAATTTTCGTTTAATGAATACATCCTTATCTGGATCGCTCCCTTTATCATAAGCTTGGAACAGCATTCCACCTTTCGTTCTAATCTTTATCCATCTAAAATCGTTATTCTTTTCTCTAGATAACACGGCTGGCTTCCCATACTCGCCAGATCTTGATTTCGAAGATATTGGTCCTTCTTGCGCCCATCCTACATCACGGCACTCTATTCTATGGCCGTACCTAGTCATCGTAATTATTCTTCTTTGATCTCCGAAATTCGTAGGTTTTTCGTCTTTATTATTGTAAGTGAGTGGACGATCCTCATTCATCAGTCTTTGAATATATTGCCATCTCTTTATCTCAAACTTTTCATCAGTCGCAAAATCGCCAGTGAATTCACCAATTTCGGAGTCATCGGCTTTGTGCCAATAATATCCTTGATCTCCAAGTAGCATCATATTGCCATACTTAGTGACCCTAGCCATATACTTTTTATCAGGCTCATTCACCTTCGGCAGACTGCGTCTTGTCTTAAAATTCGTTAACTGCAAAGCATCATAATCGGCAACCGGTGGTTTGACATTGTGCGTTGATGGATAATACCCGATAGATGAATGGTAGTCTAAATTACCATATCTGTCCTGCCAACCATGCATCATCGGCCTATTGTCTTTAGGCAGATATTGGCTATCATAATCCTTTAACTTACGATTTAGATCTGCGTTGTTAGGCTTTCCGTTTTCATTGACACTTAAAGGCGTGACTCCAAACACTTGTGGGTATGCATATAGCTTTCGTCTGGTAGGGTTAGCAAATCCAACCCAAACTGGTGCATAAGGGTGTTGACGTTCAAAAGTGATCCACACCCAGTCGCCTATACATGGATGAGAAAACCTTCCAGCTCGATAACCGCCTAAATCATGCGATGGGACGGCCCAAGGACAGTCTTCTGGGTCTAAATTAAAGTCATGCATATCGGGGCATTTAACACGGACGCGATAAATGTTTAAAGGGTCATTGGTCTCTACTACTAACGCCCGATAAATTCCCGGAAACCTATCCCATAAGACTCTTGTACGGTGGTTAAAGAATTTACCCCATACTACATGTAAATTATCTGACATTATTGAGTTAACTCTGGTATGACAATCGATTCGCTCGGATACTCAATTACATCGCCGGAACGCGGCCAATTGATAGCGCCCATCGCTTTATTAAATGCGATTAACACCCAAAACAATGCTGGTGTCCCATAAACCGCATTGGCTATCAAATCCGGCCTACCTTCCATTGCTGATGTTACCGTATATACTCTGATATCATCATCCTTCGGTCTAGTCTTCAGAAAGTCGTATGAAACCCATGGGCCATATGTCTCCCTACCGTCGAATATGGTGGTTGGAGTGGTAGAAAATCGTGAAAATTCCCTTAAATAGTTCATCAGTACCACTCCGGAGTCAGCCTTGATTCAAGAAATGGCAACCGTTGGTTAGCCCTATCGGGCGGGGCCCCCTCAGCGAGGTTCTGCGTCCATGTAGCCAAGGTCATCGTCACATCAGTACGGAAAGGAAATGCGTTTTTTCCGTTTAAATCATCCTTCTCTCTAATGAGTGTCTCGCTATACTTGATATCTAGATTCAACATCCTGAAGGTCATCCAATTCTGCCCACCAATACCCCAAAATTTCGCCCATATAGCAAGGTTTCTCTGTCGTGCTAAAGCCGTTACTCTCTGAAAATATCCTCGACATAGTCTTAGCTGCTCTTGAATTTTAACGGCATCCCACACACCACCACCACCAGTAACCGGTTCCTTGTTATAAATATATGAAAATGCTATTGATATCTCTCTAGGACCTGAAGATGCAAACAGTACGATCGGCTCCGTTGTCCCTGGGATATTGGTTTCTTCCTTCCACGTAGCCTTTCTCGAATCACCCGTTACTTTCGGCGGATATTGAAACATGAGCATTATGTAACCAGTAATATTGTCAGTATTAGTGGGATCTGCGAAGTATACATAGGCACTATCTTTATGTAATAATTTTTTATCATTTTCAATTAACATCATTTAGCCCATGCATTAAATTCGGATGTCAATCCGCCATCTCTCTTAGCTATTTTTGGCAGATATGATTGCAGTAACTCGACTATAGTAGTGACTTGATTATCACCAGAAGGTGCCATCCTCACCACAGCGTCACGCAGTTCTTCAATAGCAGTCAATGTCTTGATCGCAACCGTCTCTTCCTCTGTCGGAGTGCTTGTCTTATCAGAATCGTCGTCCTTCATGATGCGCACAGTCGAAATTGCTTCGGACTTAACAGCACCAGAAATACCAGATTGATCTGCTGCTTTGATAGCGCCCATCGCTTTTACATTAACCGCAGTCCATATTCTATCTGATATGACTTCTACTCTCTCTGCATATGCCTCTAACTGATCTCCGATCTTTGTCAAAGCGTCGGCTAGGTCAATAGACTTAAATTTGTCTGCGATTGCCGCCATTTCATCTGCCAACGTAGATAGCGTCGGCAAAGCTGCAATACCGCCGGCGGCTAATTCACTTAACTTATTATTCTCGATGCTAGACAACTGCTTGAACGAATCGGCTATGAGAGCTATATTCACAGCCAGTGTCTTCATTACACCAGCTGAACCCTCAAATCTCGCCACGACGGAAGCAATCGCACTTAAACCGAAGGCCAAAGACAATGCCGCTGGTAGCAATACACCAGACAAAGATGATAGCTCAATCGACATCTCATACATTATCCCAATAGAATCAAGCATGGACTGTGCGCCGATTGCCATGGTGTTGGCTATTGTCTCCATTAAACCGAAAGCCACCGACAATACAGATAATCCCAATGCTGTGTTAGAAGACCCTTGTAGTATCTTAATACCCGCTAGCGATAATAAGTCAGCCGATTGATTCAAGCCGTCAGTGGCGGGATATAATTGCATGACTGCGTTCAATAAATCCACGGCTACTGGATTTAACGCCGCAGCAGCGCTGTCCAAGCCATTAATTGCCTCCTCAAGCACTGGTAGTGTGTCAACGATAGTCGTAGACGCAGCGTCTAATAACTGCGCACTATTATCAAACACTTCTGTACCATTAGCCAAAGTGTTTGCGGACAATAAAAACATCATACTTGCAGCGACCAATTGATTAACTACAGCGGAAAACCGTGGGACTACACTTTCTAACTTACCCGTCGCCTCTTCGAACTTGACCGTTCCGGTAATCAATGCCTCGCTTGCCGGGATTAATGCGTCGCCCATTTCTTGTAATGATTTGATAGCATCTTTCGAATCATTAGCTGCATCACCCATAGCTTTCACGCCAGACTTCAATATACCGGCTGAATTATACAATTTATTACCAGCATATTCCAGATTATCAGCACCTGCTCTAAAGCCTTCGCCAGCATTTCTAAACTGTTCGCCATACTTCGCCATGAACTTTGCGGCTCGATCAATTGCAAAAGTAGCGGCATACATCGCAGCACCACCAGCAGTAACTGCGTAAGCCGCAACTACCAATGCAGCACCGCCGATGCCTAAGGCTATAGCAGCGAGTATCATGGCCACGCCGCCAATTAATAACATAATCCCAGCCGCCATTATCAAAAATGCATCTACAGCCAAAGGCCCAGCAATAGGATTAAGTTTGTTAGCAGCTGGTTGTAGCGCATTGATGGCATATCCAAATATGGTCGATGCGCCCCACAATAGTAACGCTCCGATCCCGAAAAACACTGCACCTATTATGAGTAGCACGCCAGCGATGGCTAACAACAGACCACCAACACCGATCAAAATAGCGGCTATTATCAAGGCAATACCGAATAATACTAATTCCACACCAAATACTATTAAATATCCTAACCCCACTTTTTCATATAATTTTATTATATTATCAACTACCAGATTAAAAGCTAATGCTAAGACGTATATCGCTTGGGCCGCAATATATGCTGCTATTGCTAATGCGAATAATGCGATGACTATCACGGCTATTCCAAGCATAACCATCGGATCAGAGGCCACCCTACCGAGGACGACGAGGACCACTGCCAACACGATTAAACCGACTATCAACAGCCCTAACGCCGCAAATGCGGATTCTGTAGACGCTAACAAAATCACGGCTTGAACCAATATGTAAGCAGCCACAGCCACTAGCATTAAAGCGACACCTAGTCCTATTAAATGAGGAATATATCTGGCCACTGGTCTGATAAAAGCAGCGATCGCATCGCCCATAGTCCTAAAGAAACTTACAATCGCTGAACCGATTGCTCTAGCCACTGATGTGAATATACCACCAAACGTAGTCAACCCAGTGCCGGCTGCGCCGAATATCCCCAACAGACTACTGAATATACCCCCTAAAGTTATGCCAACACCCCCAAGCGCAGCCATTACCAAAATAGCTACTAGCACCGCTCCAATGATGGCTCTTATGACAAACCCTAGATATTCAAACGCAGGGGATAAAAAATCATAAATCACTGATCCCACTTGATAAAAGAAATCGACAAGGACTTTTATAGGCTCAAATGTATCATATAAATATCTCCCAAAATCATATACCGCTTGGATGCCATCTTTAATCTTCTGATACATCCACACGAAAGCGTAAATCAGACCGTTTATTACTTTAATAAAGTCTCTAACACAGTCTGCCGCAAACTGTAAAATGACACCAAGCGCAGCAAAATAACCATATAATATTTTGAGCTGACCGGTTAATGTGTCATTAGCAGCTGCTAGCTCTTCTTTCTCCAATTTAGCCTGCATTGCTAAAACTTCATTCACGTCATCCATCGACTTGCCTTCTCGCTCCATCGCCTCCTTTAGCTTCTGATGCCTTACAATAGCAATCTGTGCTTGGGCATTATTCATGCCCATAGCCTTGGCCGTAGCCTCAAATGCCATTTCTAACTGTTTGGTATCCTCTCCAGCAGCAGCTGCGGCTTTAATCTGATCTTGTAATTCGCCTAATTGAGCGCCAGCTCTGTTAAGAGCGATGTTAAAGTCTTTCTGATTATTAATATTCATTCCAACCATGGCACCAAAAGTAGCCAAGGCTACTGGATCTTGCATTGTCTGAAAGAATTTGCCTACTTCATCTGTGCTGAGCCCAGCGCTCTTAGCGATGCCTGCCATATGCATCTCTAATCCTTGCATTTGAGCAGCACCTTCCGGGCCATACCTCCTTTGCAAGACCAACATATATTCATCGTTTTTGTTTAAAATTCCATTTACATCTTGTGTCGTTAATCCGAACTTGCGCATATTTGCGGTGACTAATTCTAAATTCTTTGAGACACCAGCTGCATTCATTCCAGCAAGTCGTAACTTCCTGGTATAGTCTGCTAGTGTAGTAGCAGCGACACCAGTTGTTCTTGTCGCTATACCCACAGATCGGCTTAACTTAGCCATATCTTCTAATGGCGTTCCTACATCTGCTAGGCTCTTTACTACTTCTATAGACTTTTCAGCACCGATCCCTAATTCAGCATTCAACATTCTAGTGCTATTCAATAATTCCTGCTGAGTTCCATATAATCTATAGTTGGCGGTCACGAAATTCTCGGTGCCGCTGTCTATCTCAGAAAAGAATCCTATAACACTTTGAACAGCACTGGCGACATCCCGCCAGGTGGTCTCTTCCCGCTTTAACTTAGCATTTTCTGCATCGTGCTTCTTGTTTTTATCATCTAAAACCTTATTAAACCCAAATAAATTCTTGGTCAGAGTCATCCAACTAGTGTTTTCTTTTTGTCCGTTAGCGACTATCGCATCTGATATTGTCTTATTATTGGTCAATAAATTACGAGACGATTTCATAAAGTCTAATGATTTAATCTGCTGTTTGTCGATTAAATCATTTTGTTCTTTATGCTCTATAATAAGGTCATTAATCTTCTGCTGGGCTATTAATTGATTATTCGCATTTTTCTCTATAGCGCCATTGGCCTCCTTAATGCCTGTCACGTAACCATCTATAAGACTAAAACCAGTTACTGATTCTGACAGAGAAGCTTTAATACCGCTCGTTATAGATGAAATAGCATTTACAGCAGCAGTAGCTGCCTTGGACACATCTTGTTCTACATTTTTAATGATACCGACAAATTCGTTTAAGGCATTGTTAGCCAAACTAGTATCTAATTGTAATTGAATACTTAGAGCATATATATTCGGATCAACAGCAGCCATGATTTTCCCCAAATGTCAATAAAGTATTTTTTCTACTTACTGACATTTGGGATCATGTTACTTAAGCCCAAAGTAATTCTGACCAGCGCGCCGATTAATACCTTCATAATCAACAGGAGTCGAGAACATATTAGCCAAACCACGTCCAAATTGGTCAGCTAAACGATTTTGGACATACCAAGTGGACAGACTATCTAAAAATGATCCTCTTTTGAATGGCCTAACATCGTCTAGCATCGTTGGTTGATAAACTGGCTGACTCGATTCAATGATGGCATCACACTCTTCAGTCCGGTCGGATTCCAATTTCTCCTTGATAGCCAAAGCTTTTTTAGCTATTCGGTAGTATGTCGTATGAGCCAAATTAGGGTTGGCCTTGATATTAGCCATCATCTTTCCTTTTACACCTTCGACTTGATCAGGAGCAGCATTCATTATAAAGATGTACAGATCTTCATGTGATTGCTCAGTAAAGTATTCATTTACGTGCGCATTGTAATATCGCTCAAAAGCCATCGTAACTCCTCCTCTAGTATCACAATCATACTGACTATATTAGTGTGGCAGAAGTATATTAATCATGTTAATTAGGCACTCCACCAACCTTCTTAGATTGCGCATCATGATCGTAACGCGCTAGGTATAAATCGGTGGTCCAGCCCCCGCGGTTAACCTTGTGATGAAATCCGTAAACTATCCAGTTACCAGTCATCCAATAATGTTGCTGCTCGTCTTGGTCAGTGGAAGGCGCTGAAACCCATCGCACGAATACTGTATCGACACCTAGGCCATAGCAATCAGACCAAATAGCGTGACCCAACACTTCTAATCTTGTCCGCAATAGACTCTGAGTCATATTCAAAAACATACCGCGTGGTCTTCCGTCAATGTAATCAGAATAAGGAATACCTAGATCGCCGGCAGAGTATATCTCAGGTATGCTTGATATTGAGGATGAGCCGATCACAGGCGATGTTGAATCGACTGAATCCGATGGCCTAGTAAATGATTGATCATCTGTTACCTTAGCGGTCTTTTTATTCGGTGTAGTACTGTCTTTGACTACAGTCTTTCTCTCCTCGACATCAGTGATCTGATCTAAGTATTGTCCCGATACAGCTGATAGCCCTTGCGCGTTTAATTTGGTCTGTACAATCGATAGCGCATTGTCTGATAATAAATCCCAGTTAGTAATATGAGATTGATCCTTGTCCGCATATACACGATAGTATGCACGCTGCCTCGACGCCCACTGAGCTTGCTCCTTAATGGCCAAATTGTAGCCATCAGAAGCTATCAACCATTGAGTCTTATCTTGTGTCACAGACGAAGACCAATCAAGTAAAGACGATATAAAAGTCTTTGGATCTTGCTTCATCATCCACCATTTGTTATGTTCAGAATCCACTGTCCTTGATATGTCGACTCTAACCTTAGGAGCATATTTTTGGACTACCTTGCGCAACACTTGATGCACAGCACCTTTGAAGACGCCTCCAAAAGAATCGCCCATATTAAGATACCACGATGGTGGATCTATTCCAGTAAACTCGATATTGGCCTTATCACCACTCTCTCCATATGCTCGTAGTGATGTCAAGATAGCATATTGAGTCTTAGTAGCATCATCGCCTAACTTCGAATCGGGACCATATGTAATACTAAATTCGATTACGACAGGCTCCGTCCTAGACTCCTTAAAATACCCCTCCTTTATCAATTCTGACTGAAGATTAAAGTGAGCGTCATATAAATTGGCTTTCACTACATAACCACCGTTGAGCATTGCTTTAAACTCAAATGTGGTGAAAAAACTACCTAAGTCAAGGGTTTTACCACCAGCCATACCCATTTTTATCATTACCCTGGGAGTGGCTCCAGAGATAGGTGATGTTGCCATGGATATCCTTCAAGTGCTGTACACTGGTAAAAATCAAAGAGTCTTTTATTTATTATATTTGGGAACCCGCGATGGTAAACTCATCGGCCTAGAAATCAGTAAAATAAACCCTAAAGAAAAGCAATCAATCCTTAACCATTTATTTGAATTATCTAGTTACACCCTCGATAAGAGAATAGCCTGGCTAAAGACTAACTGCGCATCAGCATATAAGTCAGGTTATAAACAAATTCTACCTAACAATTTTAAAATTTTAGAAACTAATCCAATAAAAACTTGATTATTTAATCATATTACACAATTGGACAATCGTCTCTAGCTTTATTTTCTTTATATTCTCATCATGCAGTTTTCTAATTTCTTTTCTTGACAAGTTAGCTTTGGTATACATCTCATTCCAGTCTTTAATGTTCTTATCTAAAGACGGAGGGAGGCTATAAAACACATTAAAACCATACGGCTCCAACAATTGGAAATTCGACACAATACTTTTTATCCCAGCTTTATCATTGTCAGGTGATAGTATAATTCCAGATTTTGGACCTATGATCTTTAATTTATTGATCTGCTTTGCAGTCAATATAGCACCACCAGAAGCCAATGCTTGTTGACCTAAAGTGTGCTGATCGAAAATAGCTTCAGTAATAATAACGTATTTAGCTGGTTCTACTTCATCAAAGCCATATAAAAAATCGCCTTTTGATCCCTCTGTGATGCCTATGACATCGCCACTTTGGCCGACCACTTCCAAAGACGGGAAATTGAATTTTTTATTAAGTCTCGAACGGCTCTGCCAATAAACTAAAGTGTCAAACTCATAATAAGGCCAATATACATCCATTCCAATATAATGAAGATCATATTTAGCCATAGATTCATCATCATAACCACGTGATTTTAACCATTTTTTCAACGAATTTGACTGTATATCATCAGCAGGCGACAGCGGCTCTGCGCCAGTTGGCAATGCAATATCGACTTTCACCTTCGCACTTACATCTGTCTGCCTACCTTCCGGTCGCAAGTATTCTGTTACGTCAACAGAATGCCCCATTATTTCTCTTATAGCGGCAGCATAGCTGCATTTCTTATACAGTCTTATAAACTTCACAAAAGAACAATTACGTTTGTTAGTCTCTGGGTTTATCGGGCCTGCCCACTCATTACCGCGCCAATCATGACACATGCCTTTGTGAGGATTGATATTAAAATGGAATCCGACATCACTGTTCAGTGGATTGTTGATAACGTATTCTTCACCGTTCTTACGGACCTTATATTCAAAATTTTTGGTGATATAACTAACGATTTTATCAGCCGGGATTCTGCTTCTCGAAGAAGTTCTTATCTTATTAATATCGTATGCCATGCTATAGTCTATTTGCTCCAGACCAATTGAGCGATTATCGATAAGATAGCGACGACTAGTCCAGCCACAAAACCGAGCAGCGCAGCCTTACCTTTTAATACTTGAATCTCAATCTGTATTCTATTAATACGCTTTTCTAAGCCGTTCATAGATTGTTCTATAGAGTCGCATTCCTTATCGGTCTTTCTCATTAATTCTAGTCGAAGATCATTTATCATTTTGCGCACCTTCTCTATAGTCTCATCCTTACCGTGTTGTATTTTGGCAGTGGTCTCTGTCTTCACGCTATTAGTAGATTCTAGAATTTCTTTCTCATGATCTAAGCTAGCTTGAGCCAAGCGGGTAACTGCGCCATCTAGACGTTCTAACTCTGCTAAGACTAGTCTTCGGTATTCAGCCCAACTATCGGCTGATGCGTTCTTATTGTTAGCAGCAGCCATCTTTCTATCTCTATAGGATCCTACTGACCAGATAACACTTTCCACAACGGCATTCTGATATGGCTATCTCGACGCCAACGACATTATAATCTGTTTTCGTCTTTATTCGACACTTAAATTTTATAGACCCAATATGTCCTTCTAAACTACGTCTGACATTTATTTTATCTGTGTCTGCGATTATATCAATAAGATTAATGGATTCAAATTCAGTCTTCTCATAGCCTAACTTAGACCAAGCATTGTTCACACTAATAAAATCATATGATGATGTCAATACTGCCATCAAGTCTGATGATAAAGACCATAAAGACATTAAATCATCGACATTTATGTCTTCTTGTGAGTCTAAAGTCTCAGTAAGTTTTCTTATCTTACTGATATATCCGCTATTCTCACGCAATTGTCCCACCAAACCTTTTAATGTAGGTGACATAGGTTACTCAACAGTTAGCAACTGTCGCTCCCTAAGCTATCGTGAAAATAAACTTTCGGCTGACTCTTGTCTGACCATTTGGCAACGTTAACTTGATCGAATACCTATAAGTGCCTTTGTAAAACTTACTGGTATCAAGATCATATTTAATTACATATGGGTTCGATCTGTACGATCCTTGCCTTATGCCTATGCGGCATGGCTCATTGTCCACTATTAGCTCACAATTGCCCGTGTCAATCGTGATAGTCGGTTTCAAAAATGGGATCATCGGATTCACTAAGTTAAAATTGTAATCATATAATGGAAGAGGCATTAAACCAACTTCTAATGGCCTTACTTCTGGAGAATAAAACTTTTGATCAATAGGCTCGAATCCAAACCTAACCGTCTGCAATTTATCATCACAAAACCAATCATCCGAATATAACCAAAACCGATGGCAACATTTAAGCAATTGATCTGCATACCGAGCATCATCGATATCACAACATTCTGTAATATCAGTGCCTAAGGATCCACAAGGATTTTCAGCAAAATAATACCAAACATCAAAGTAAACGTCAGGGACTACAAAGTCAGCTGGTACATCATAAATTAAATGATAGCGACCAGGAATCGCAATCGTGTTAGCAGTTGGCTCAGTACCACAAGGACCAATAGTAGAAGATTCGTATTCTCTACATATGGGCGATGGATATAAATCACTGCACGGATCACTTACTGGTATCGTCGCCACCAAATTATGAGGCAATACTTGCGATTTATAAATCTCGACATATCTAATAGCATACGGATCAGTAGCTATGCCATTCCTTAAAAAATCGACATTAAGGTCAATTAATTGACCTCTCCTACCGGAGATGCGCGCATTCGCATTAGCTAATTGATCGCAGTTCATATATTATCTCCGACTACTTCTATATTTGTATTAGTTAATATTTTGTAGAGATGTTTAGAGGGCTAACGTCTAATGCTTGGCATTGACGGCATAGACGGTCTCGATGGCATGGATGGCATGGATGGTCTGGAAACTGAGTTAGTTTGAGATTTCTCTTGTTCAGCTCGATCCTTAAATTCTTTTTCTAACCGCTTCATGTACCAATTACGGTCCTCCGCTGTCATGGAGGCTTGTTCAAATAGACTCAAATGGCCATGATGCTTCAGCAAAAACTGCTGTTCAAGCAACCCATTGTAAGCTTTTTCGTATTCTTCAGCGTTTTGACGGGCGAAAAAAGTTTTCCGTGATCGGTAACTCCACTGTAAAGTCGTTAGTGCATTCTGGGCAAGTGACAGTCACAGTAGTGTCAATACCAGGGGTGTTATCCCTCAACCATTCTCTGACGGTAGCAGTATCTTGCGCATGCATCTTATCAACGAATTGCCTGATAGTAAACGGATCGGATACGCCCATGACACTAACAATAATTTTACTCATATTCTCCGAGATCGAATCATCGATGGCTTGATTCTCTGCCTGGCGCTGCTTTCTAGCCTCAAATGGTGATTGACCTTTGGTCTTAACATTACCACCGGGTCTAGCAGTCATTTTCTGCTTGACCTTTTTCTTAGCTAATATATCATTCGCATCGTACCCTCGTAGGAATCTGACTCCTACCCAAAAGTCCCTACCAACTGCCTTGCTAATGTAAGGTAGGCTGATCTTAAATGGTTCAGCACCATTCTCCGGCTTGCTCCATGTAATTGTCCTAGCTAGTTCATTTAAATCATATGTGTGAGTCGACACAGAGCCACATTGCGCATTCGGGCAAGTAATTGCAAATTCGTATAAGTTACCGTGAGTAATTCCACGAATGTAATATAATAGAAAAACTCTATCACCCAACAGTAAATCAGTAGAATCAAACCCACTAGGGAATTTGCAACATTCTTTAAATAAATAATCAATCGACTGACCAGACTGAGCCAGTCTTTGCGTGGCCAACACTTTTTCAGCGGTCTGTCCCATAGCACGCACCATGACCAATCCGTCTGGCCATCCATAATATGCGCCTTTGCTGGGCAAACAACATTCTTCCCATGGGATTAATTTATCGTCAGAAGTCGATATAAGACGCGCCACCAACTCTTCGTTAGACAGACCCGGTGTCACTATACCACTTAAGTCACCGACTGAAGCGTCCATCCTATTGAGATTGTCTTCTGATTCTAGAGATTCAGTCTTTACTACCTTAGGCTCTGGGTTCAAAGGCAACCCCGTATTAATATCAATGCTTTCATTAGCCATGAAATTGATTCCCTGAGATAGATCTTAACTGTCGACCTTATCTACTATCGACACTATTTGGCTGGTGTTTCATCTGCCCAATCATACGTCACAGTTACCTCTACCACCTTTATATCGCTATTAGAGTAAGTCAAATCGCCATATTTTATAGAAGAAGGCCAGCTATTATACAATAACCAGCTTTGTTCCTTGGTACCATCAGGTAAGTAACTCACCAATTCGGTGCTATACTTATACTCACCAGCCGGCCTCAATCCATATTCAGAATCCCAGACCAAAGAACGCCACTGTTTAACAACAGCTAACAAGCCGGCAGTATCATACCATGATAATCTAATGTCTTCCCAGTTTACACTCTTAGCATGCTTATACTCTATGCTACCACCAGAATATTTATCGACAGATGTGGTGAATGTAGGAAGCGATGCATCCTTTAAATAGATCAACGAACTGACACCGGGTTTTCTTTTGATAATGTCTCCAAAAACAATTGGGACATACCAAGTATAGCTATAATAGTAATCAACCTGCGATGGGGCTAATTGATTGTTGGCATTAGTGTTAAAGAATTCCCCAACGGCAAAGCCTGGCATAGTTTTCGCCTCCGTTAATTCTGATGGACTTCAATAGCTTTATCATAGTTTAACACTACCTCTATCTCGGCTATGCCATTATTACTGTAATTCAGTTCCGATGGTGATATTTTTGAGATCCAGCAATTGTATAAATTATAAGTCCATACTGACCTTCCTATCCCATCGACCATTTTTAAAGTGGCATTCTTTTGATAGTTAGCGACCTTGCCATGGAGTGATGTATGGTAGTCAATCATTGAATCGCCCCACCATTTGTATATCTTGTCTGCCACCAATGACATATTATTATTGTTGACCACTTCATAGAAAGACATACTAATTGGAGACCAAGCATTCTTACCAGGCCTATAAATGACGTCTTGAGCGTGATGAATCTTTATGACCTCAAACTCGACTGATGGACGTGAACACTTGGATAAATGTAATAAAATCCCGCTATCACGCCCAGAACCAAATGGCTCAAGCGTCTCGAATAGCCATCTATATGTTCTAGCATATTCTACTAGCGGATCTGGCCCATCGTATTCAGCGCCTTCCGTGTATATTCCATCTGCTATGGATTTAGTGTCACCCATGCACACTGCGAATTCATTATCGGCAGGCAGAAAAAAACCAGGCATTGATGATCCACCTATAAAAAAGGGACCTCAGTGCAACACTGCGGTCCCATTGAAGGTTACAATTATGTACTGGATTATCAAGCAGGGCAGTTTGGAGCGGTAGGAATAGGACCGGGAACTGCCAAGCAAGCACGAACAGCACGATCGTAGCGCATCGTACATTCGATTTCCAACAACTCGTTCCCACTGTAGTCTAGGTCAGACCATTTAACTTCAGTAGGCCAGCAGCCATACATGGTCCAACGCTCGGTAGATTGGCCAACGCCATCAAGCATTTCTAGCACACCCTCTTTCTTGTAGAATCGAGGGTGGGCTACTGCTAGACTGTTCATGTTTACAACAGTCTCGAGCCAATGATAGCAACCACGTGAGATATCGGGATTTTGCTCAGCGTCATACCATTTCAGGTTGACTGCTTCCCATTCTGATTTACCAGCTAGGTAAATCTTTTCTTGATTATGGTGCACTTCAGTCGATTCGACCTTAAAAGAAGGGCGAGACGCCGACTTCAATAAGAGCAATTCAGCTGGTGACCAAGAACCATTACCGCGTCCTAAGGTCTGAAACACCCATCGGTGACGACGGCGAATTTCGACGGTATTGGATGGTGAATTGCTACTGTATCCACCACCAATAGCACCGACATTAAATCCTGGCATCGTATTCTCCTCACCTCTTAGACAGCGGTTGCACCGGTCACGACACCGCCGGCTGCCAATACCTCCTCTGCTGAGAAGCTAGCACCAGTGCGGAGGACCACTAAATTAAGAGCAATGAATTCGACAGCTCGAGTTGGTTTCAAGAACACCGAAACCCAAAGTTCGTTGCGGTCAATTCTCTCTGGCGTGTTATTAGATTCATCGCACACGACATTAAAGGCAGTCAAGCCACGGCGAGACTGTATATCCGACAAGAAAGGATTAACAGTCGACTTAACTTGACGCCACAAAGCTTTGTCATTAGGCTCGAAAATGTAATTCCGAAGCAAAGTAACTAAATTCTTCTTGATGTATAACATCAACATTCTGACGTTGACGCGATCAAGAGCAGTAGAGCTACGCTGCAATGTGCGCTGACCCCATACCGTAATACCATCTTGAGGGAATTTAACAATGGGGTTCACAGCGTTGCCAGAACCGTACAATAAATCCCTCTCACCTTGCGTTGGTGAGTACTCTATATCAAGAGCAGTTAATAACCGACCACGTCTTAGGCCAGCGGGCGCAAACCACTGTTCTGCATCACGAGCAGTACGTGAGTAGACCGCAGCGACGTGACCTGAAGGCGGAACCCAGATCTCTTCATTTCTGAATTGATCATAAACTCTTAACCAACCCCAATATAGCGCACCATAGCTGCTATTGATGGCGGACCGCAAGTCAGACAACAACATTCCATTGTGCCAATCAATGACTTGCTGAGGTCTTAAGCCAAATGGGGGATCGACCAAGTAAAGCACATCACCACGGCTTTCGCACATTTGCAATGCAGTGCCGATCACAGATCCAGTCGAAAAACCAGGAGTCAACAACAGATTTATGTCATACGACTCAGGGTTTTGGAAAGCGTAAATTCCAGTATTTAATGAAGGATTACCGATGATAGCGGCATCAAGCTCGCTAGAGTAAGAAGGATCAGTAGGGATTCCATTCGCTTGTCCAGCAAACGCCTTATCATTAATTTGAGAAGGCAATCGGACTTCAAAAGAAGCTGAATTGGTGTTATTATTTAAGTATGATGGTCTTTCTTCCCAATTAAGGAAAACATTGCCATTAGTACCACCATACTTGGTACCAGCATTAATAACATTCCCAACATAACGGTCTTCCCGCTTATCAAAACTGACATCCTCAACAATGTCAACTGCCACTCCACTGCTATCCTTAACCGTGATTCGATATCTGCCAGCGGCATCACCAACAGCATCGGTGAAGATGTCCAAAGAAACCGTATATCCATCTATCCAAGTGCCGGGGCTAGGCGCTACGAAATAGCCAACTATATTAGCAAAGTAAGAAGTATCAGCAGCACATGCAGCACTTGTTGGGTCACTTTCGCAAGAAAGTGGAGTTGCAGCATCATTCTCGCCGGAGTCGGGGAGAGTCAACCTGTTATCATTAAACCCTCTATACGCTCTCTTATATGGGTAACCAATGTTCAACGTTTCAGCGAAACGTAAGGTCTTAAGGTTAGAGTAGTTAGCGACCATCTGCAAGGTAGCCAATTCATGATCTGCGTGAGTCACGATGACAACGTGCTCAGTTTCACCGGGAATCGTCAAGACAAATGATTCCCAGTATGTGGTACCAGACACAATTCCAGCAGCATCAATGCTTGCCGCTACAGAGGCAGCTGACTGATTATTACCGATAGCCACATTAAATTCGACAGTAGCAGTCGCAGTGTCTTCGATGACGTTTATCTTCACTCGGTTGTTGGCCGTAGTGATATCATAAGGAGCAACATCGGTTCCGATCAAGAATGAACGCGGGATATCGTATGCGTACTGCTGTGTTCCAACGGCTAAAGCAAATGCAGCAGTCCCAATTAGTTGAACACGTTCACCAGCGGTGGTGGTTCTGATTTGAGGTACGGTAGTCACGCCGTCTTCAAGGGTATATTCTAAAAACAAATAATCTTCACCACCGCCGGTGATCGCTAAATTAAGCGCTGCTACGAATGATGCAACAGTCGTATAAGTCGCAGCAGACAGCGTGTAAGTGCTACCGCTTACGCCCTCGACTGCTATGGTAAAAGCCCGGTTATCGGGCAACACCGTGAATGTGAATGTGTCGTTTTCATCAAGAACGCCGGCTGACACATTCACTCTAACGGACAATCCATTTCCGAGCGAAATATAAGCAGAAATCCCATCATCGTTATCATCAACTAAAGTGCCTTCTGCAACAATCTCACCATCACTGTTCCGAATAATCTGATACCCAGCGCCATCGACCGCTGCCTCAGCAGATACCGTTGGTGGTGAAGTGATAACCATTACAAACGAGTCGTCAATATCACCAGTGTAAGTTCCGGTAGTGTTAAGCGTAGCGCTTGTAGCACCGAAAGTGTTAGAAGCGTCAACATCGTTGTATGTGATGTTGCCAACAGAAGCTGCATGTATCGCTAACGGTGCAGAATCACTAATCGTGCGAAAATTGATGCGCCCATAATCAATACCGGTGAATAATGGGATCCTTCCCCAGCCATTACCATGCGCACCGGAAGTGTCAATGCAAACGTCAGCTAACGCTTGCGCTTGACCTTCCTCACATTCCACACCAACGCGCAGAATGTAGCAAGCATTACCTTCCTCTAGATAGGAGAGGACAGCATACATCAAATAGCTTTCGGGGAATGGCGAACCGAAAGAGTCGATAGCTTGCTGAGAAGTAGTAACCAACGTCGGAATATTCATCGGTCCCTTTTGAGCGGTACCGATAAATGCAGGACGTAAGGGACCGACCGAAGACGGTAGGACGCTTAGGTCGATCTCTCTCGGGAATACACCCGGACTTAAGTATACAGGCATCGTTTTGCTCCCTCTACTGTCTTACGCCCATGCCATATTTTTTCCCAAAATGCGAAAGGTAACTAATTATTAGCTATTAGCAGTCTCACTATCATATACCACCCTAACCATTCCTCTCTTCTGCAGATTCTCAATCTGATCCGATCGCAAATGGCTCTTAGGCAGTAACACATCCTTACCAGGCATCACTCTGACTTGCTGTTCACTGGTAAAGAAATCACCACCGGGCGCTCTCACTTGTAGCGGGATCATCTGCTTTGAATTATTATAAATCCGTACTACATGCGATCGCTTCTTAGTGGTCATCATATCCTCCGTTTTTACTCTCTTAACCGCCTAGATCAGTCGTTAAGAGTGATCCTACTTGTTCTTTTAAACTGGTAACCCGACCAAGAACAGTTGGTACAACTTGTTCTGGAAGCGGCAACCACGCCTCAGCGGTAGTCGTCACTTCGTATCTTACATTTGCATGTTGATCATACCCTGTCTCTTTATCGCTCGCATCATTACATCCGCCAAATTTCAATATGATATTGCCGGCTATCCTTCCATCATACATCTTAAATTGCGCTAATGGAGTATACCGTGTCAATATCTGATGAATCACATACTCAGCGTCTCTCTTCCTCTCCGTCCATACCGTGATCTTGTAATTCACGTTATAAGGAATGGGTCTAAAAACCTTGGCCACTAAATTTCCTCTTGTATTTAAAAATCTAGTAGACAGAGCATGATAGTGAGGACTAAACTTTTCAGGATTAAATTCATGGCCTTCACGGCTAATAGCAGCCAATGGTAATCTCGCCCTACCTTCCTTCAGATCGTCAGCCCAAATTAATAAACTCTTATCACCACCAGCTATCTTAACTCGCATAAACCGATAAGCATCCTTCGTCGGCACTCTAATACCGCTAAAGTATTGTTTCATAGCAGAATCTAAGGACCAAAAACCTGGCTGCAAATACTCTTCTAAGTAGTACGGATACGATTGAAATGATGTCCCATCGAGAGGCGTTCGACCGCCCTCTACATGACTTAACTGTCTTGCTCCAGGTACCTCATTTAAACCAATGGGCAGATTATCAGGAGCTGCTGGGCCCTTAATGGTGAAATCACTGTCGAAATTATATAACGCCATATCATCCACCTAATAGCGATATTAAATTGAAAGGATTCTTCAATTCGCTCATCTTTTGGTCTACTTTACGATTCAATTCGTCCTTTGTTTCCTCGTCAGTTAACTTAACAGAAGCAATGGTAGCCATTTTGATAGTATTGTTGCTGTCTTCCTTACCAGTGAGATTTAATTTTATTTCCGGCGCAACGTTAGCTATAGTCTTCACTAAACCCGCCGCTAATTGATTGATTAGCCGGTGCTGTGATATAGCGAACCCATTTCGTAAATTCGTTTCGCCTTCCATTATAAAGACTCCCTATAACGACCACCAGTCTGAATCTGCTCGTCATCTTGCATATCCAATTCTGGTCTGACTGCTATATCGGCCGTAAGAGCTTCACACTGACAAGTCATATATAGCCAAATAAATCTATACATTCCCGATGGTGTAGCATTGACGACTCTAAAATTCTTCGGGGCAATTGGAGTAGAATTATATGGCACTTGGACCACATCGCCTGTCCTTAACATCCTAGCGCCTAATCTGTTGAAAATCTGCAAATGGCTAAACGTAATCTCTAGTCTATTAGTAGAATCAGCTCCCCAAGACTTCAATTCTATCTCTATGGGTTTTGGCTTGAATACACCCTTTATATTAAATGGCGTCCAATAACTAGGATCAGGATCTTCATCCCAAACAGCATCGAAGTCAGCATTATCAGTTCTAGTAAAGACCCGCATCTCTGCACCACTGACGGAAATAATCTCATCAGCTCTGGCGCGCGCCATCTTTATCTCGGGCGCATCGGGATTCCATAAGGCAAACTTTGGATTATTTTGTTCGGCATCAGATCTGTAACTCTCTTGCGTCTCAGTGAAAGACGTATATGATGGTTCTGATCCGAAAGAGTAGATCATAGACTAGCCCTCTAACATATATTTTAGAAAGCCAATCAATCTAGAGCCCAAGGAGGCACGGGCCCTAATACACCTCCGCCATTGGTAAATGATCCTTCAGATTGATATGGGTCAACCGGCGGTGCTTCAGCATATTTAAAGTCAGGAGACGGACAATATCCCATGCCTATAGTATCGCACTTATCATATTCTTCTTCTATGGGCAATTCAGTCCCTGGTAAATTACGCAGCATTTCATAATAATTCGGATATTGATCACATGGGCAATTAATCGGAATAGGAGGTAAAACGTACCATTTCTGCCTTACACCTTTATTAAAATTGATTCCATATTTTACATATGATCCTGGTATCGCTTGCAGAGCAGTGTTTAAATCGACTAGAGCATTCTTGCATCCTTTACCAGCTGCCATATATGCAGATAACGTTCTTGATGTTAGTGCTGATGTAGGCTCACATCCGGGGACCAATATTTTATTACGCCCCTTGACCTCTAATTGATATGAGTATTCAGGTGTACTCATAGCACTACCATAATGATGGGCCAACTGGTTCGCCCAGTTGTATCGCCCGATTGATAATTTCTTCCTTTATCTTTTCACCTTCTGTGATCAGATCACCACCATCGAAGTTGATCGTGCCACCATCGGGGGTAGGCATGCCATTAATCTTTCTTCTTGCAGTTCCGACAGCAATTTTTGCTTCAGCTAACATCATGTCATACGCTAGTACTCTGGCTTGAGGACTTCTAAAATGAGTAATAACCGGTGTGTATAATACCACCACAGGAAATGCGCCCTTAGGCGTAGGATACAATCTTATAAGTTGATCTTTTGAGGACAATGAGTCACCTTCTACTGTACTATTTCCTTCATTTATAACTTCCCAATGACCTTCGGTGCCTAAAATCTTCTGACTAAATTTTCTATATGCTTGAAGCAAATGGTAGTCCGTCAAGATATTTTGAATGCCTGAAATATTGCCTATATTAAATAAAAAACTCTCTGCGCCAAAGACATCGTCTATTTTCGTGGTGACTGGGTCCCAATTAACAGATTGAATCCAGTAAGCATCAGCAGGCATCGGATATGTAGACTGCAATGGCGTCGTATAGAACATCGATAACTTCTGTTCTCTCGGAAAATATCCAGCTATGAAATCCCCCGACACCTTCCAGATCACTTCCCATTGATCTTCAGTAATCTCCACCTCTACATTAGGATAGCCCAATTTAGCCAATACAAATTTCTTCATCGGCTCGCTGCGAAGCTTTAACACCGATGGTAAATCGGCTGGGGCTAAGATTGCCATCTATATCCCCCAATCATTGCGGAAAATGGAAGCCTCTATCGCCGTAAACGACCCCTGAATAATCAATCCTAAAGATACGAAAATCATATGAAGATGGTAACGCTGCCACTATAGCATTTTCCAATGTCGTTTTTAATGTCTTAACCTGAGAATCGACTACAGTAGTTGGGTTAGCATCATATGAGTGCTTTACTGATCCCTCAACCGTGTCACCAGCATTAAACCTCATCAAGTCTGGATACGTCGCAGCATTATCACTATCACTGTTATAAAATCCGGTTATCTGAGCCAAAGCCGGCTTGTTACCAAATTGCGGCACTATAGCACATCCGTTCACAT
>JACCDP010432303.1_pt1 | contig 42811 bp, 68 predicted proteins | sample 7445841 | NCBI WGS metagenome assembly JACCDP01 (sample SAMN15323441, study PRJNA562643) | freshwater metagenome | isolation source: river surface water | place: USA:Blue River Watershed | collected 2017-08-17
AGCCTCATGCGCTCTTCTTTGTAAATGTCATACGGCGGTTCCTCGTCGTTCCAAATACCGTCGACATCGTCTGAGGCAAAAGACTCTCGACCCTGATCGTAAGACTTGAATATGATCATCGAGCCGTTATTGAATAATATTTTGCGGTTAGTGAAGCCGTTAATCTCGTCGTAACGACCATATTTGATTTTGTTTTTAGGGATGATATCGTGGACTTTGCGTTGCTGGATATTGACGGAATCTTGGAAGGTTTCGGCGACGGCCCACCAGCGCTGTTTTGGTTTAGCGACGCATTTTGAGACGATATATTCGGCTCCCTCTTCCGATTTTCCCGCGCGGTTCCCGCCAAAGATACCCTTCACCCGGCTCGGGTCATCATGGAATTTCCTTTGCAGGGGCAAATGGTCATAGAACGAAAGCGGGTCGACTTTCTTTCGGTGTTCAAGCTCGATGACAAGGTCCCGGAGCTCGTCGTCTATGTTAGTATTTTTTCTTTCCGACAATAGCGTCATACCTCGCCTTTAATGCCTCGACTGTAAGGTCTTTGTATTTGTCTATCAATGAATCTGATATATTGTGTTCGAGCTCGGTTCTATCCGTCCAGTTTTCATCCTCTTTGTCCTGCCACTTGCAAACGTTTTTCATCATGAAAATTGAGAAGGCGGGATTATGGCAATTTTTTAGGGCGGCTTCTTGGATAAATTTGCGTTGTAATTGTTTCGCTCTTTTATAGGCGTTGGAAAAATCTGGGTATCTTGCGACCCAATCCTTAAGGGTGTGTCTATCTGATCCGATCTTGTCGAGCCAGTTTTCCAAATACGGAGTCGGGGCCGCTTCATATTCCGTTTTGTCTATGGTGGAGCCGTCCGCTCTTGTAACGGTTATATCTTTTTCAATTATTGGCGCGACCGAAAAGAATTTAACTATGTCCTCACAATATTCAGGCTTGTAGGTTGTGGGCCGTCCCAGTTTTTTATAATCTTTTGGGTCTTTGCGTTTCGTCATAAATCCAACTTTTTTGTTAGGAAAAACGGAATAATTGTGATATCAAAATATTATGAATATATCTATATACTCAAGATTGCATTCCGCCTGAGGCGGTCGATATTATTTTTTTGGGGTCGGTTGTGAGTTTGTGAGAGTCAAACCGACCGCTCAAACACTCTTTTTTTGCGATCGCTCCATCCCCGTGCGATTATCCTTTCCCATCTGATGTGCGCGTCCGCGCTAAATTCGCCCTGTGCGCGGAGCATTCTTTCTCTGTCTTCATCCGGCGTGGGGCTTGAGTATTTTTGTCTGGTTGTTATTATGCCGTATACGGGTAATATCATAATGCGTTGGTTCCTGTGTATGATTAATACTATCTATATATATATCATTTTGGTAACTATTTTAAGCACATAATTTAATGCTTTCTCGACGATAAAAATATATTATCTTTATGCCGTTTTTGGTAACCAAAAAATAATTGCATAATTGCTTGACAACACAACCCGCTTATGATATACTCTTATATATAGGAGAGAGGCACAAGCCGAATCCTGGGAGTGGTAGCAAAAACCGTGGAGGCAATATGAAAAACCAATTAGGAATCGAAAATAGCGAATTACCGAACCGCGACAGCGACGCGGCTGATAGGCTCGGGATAACAGATTGGGATTGTGGCGAGGACGAATTCACTCCGGAGGATATCGCCGCGGAGTGCCGGGATAGCGCGTGTTGCCTGCACTGTGCGATAGATAATCTGGGAGGTAATCCGCTGGACTATAGCCAGGATCGTTGCGAGTGCGAGGCGGACGATAGCGAGGGGAACCAAATATTAATTGACGCATATGAAAGGTTTCTATGACTAAAGACCCGGCATTTCTTTTTTACCCCTCAGATTTTTTAATGGGCGTGATGCTTATGAATAATACCGATGTTGGTATATACATAAAAACTCTCTGCCTTTTACATCAGCACGGAGGATATTTATCACAAAAAAAATTAGAGACGGCTTTGGGATTATTGCCTGTTTCTGTGATAGAAAAATTACAAAAAAATGAAAATGACGAATTATATAGCCGAAGGCTAATAGAAGAATCTATAAAGAGAAATACTTATTGCGACTCACGAAGAAAGAACATACAAAAACGATACGAGAAATCTACATATGAACCTACATATGTAACTACCGATGTAGTACATATGGAAAATAGAAATAGAAATAGAAATAAAGATTTAAATATAAATAACAACGGTATAATCAATACTGATATAGATACTGTATCTAATAATATTGATATTGATAAGGATAAAAAGAAGAAAGTTATCCACATATCCACAGGCTTATCCACAGAAAAGGATTTTCGAGTCGGCCCGGCGTTTGAGGAATTTTGGGCGTCCTATCCCAAACCGATAGGTCAAAGCATGGCGTTTGTAAATTTTAAGTCCACGGTAAAGACAAAAAAAGATTTTGAGGATTTAAAATCGGCACTAAAAATATACAAAGAAAGCCAAGATTTTAAAAAAGGATTTATAAAAAACGGAGATAAATGGCTTGAGGACTGGCGCGGATGGCTTGCGATGAAACAGAAAAGTGTTAAAAGATATATTCCTCCGGAACCAGATCCGCCTGAGCCTTGTGATCCTAAATTGGCAGAAGAAAATTTAAAAAAACTCCGGGCTATTGTGAGCGGGATAAAACCATGACAACCCTATTCCCATCCATCCTGATCGCCCTCGACATAGCCGCCGCCATAGTGTATGCCGTATCAGGCGATCTAAAACGAGCCATTTACTGGATAGCCGCCGCCATACTGACGGCGTGCGTGACTTATTGAAAGGATAAAACATGAGTAATTTTTTAAGTTTTGAATATAAAAACGGCATAATATACAACGGCGATTGCCTCAACATATTACCAACATTAAAAAACGAAACCATTGATTTGATTTTATGCGATCCGCCATATGGACATAATAATAATGGAGATTTAATCTCGAGGCGGGAAGCCGCTCTTGGAAAAGGCGATTATATTCCAGATCGTGATAATCGTCCCATTGCTAACGATGGAGTAGAAGCTAATGATGTTTTTGATAAATTTTTAATACACGCAAAAAGGTTATTAAAGCCTGGTTGTTGTTGTTGTTGTTGTTGTGGTGGTGGTGGTGGCCCTGACCCTATGTTTGCAAACTGGTCTTTGGCTATGAATAAATTATTAAAGTTTAAACAAATGATAATATGGGATAAGGGTCCTATGGGTATGGGATGGCATTATAGGCGATCTTATGAAACTATTTTAGTCGCTCAAAAAGATGGGGCGGCGTGTAAATGGTATGATGAAACCAATAAAATAGAAAATATTATTCGCCCTAATTATAAAGGTATATCCAAAATAATACCATCAAAAAAAGATCACCCCACTCCAAAGCCTGTAAATTTAATGAAACATTTTATCGAGCTACACTCTGAATCAGGCGATACCGTTTTGGATCCATTTATGGGAGGCGGCACGACAGCTATAGCATGTAAAGAATTAGGAAGAAAATTTATAGGTATTGAATTTATGAGCGAATACTTTGAAATGTCAAAGCGAAAATTACAAAACACACAAGAAAGCTTTTTATGAAAATAAAGGAGGCAACCCCAAGCCCGGTCGTTCAAATTCTCCGACGAGAAAAATTATTTCAAATAATTATTTGACTTCTCAAGCGGGTTATGATATACTTTATACAAGAAAGGAAAATATGAAAAACAAATCAGTAACAAAATATTTAAGAGCAATCGGACGCAACGGAGGCAGAAGCCGAAGCGACAAGAAGATCGCCGCCAGTCGCGCCAACGCCGCCAAAGCGACCGCCGCCAGAGTTGCGTTCTATAAAAAACTTCGGGAGGTGATAATACCGACAGTAGTTTTAGTCCTGCTATCCGTGGGGATAGCGGAATCATTTGAAACTCAAGCTTCATACTACACAACCGCCTCATGTATTAAGGAGGGGACAAGCGGCATTTTAACCGCCTCCGGAAAGGCATACGATGAAAACGCACTATCATGCGCGTCGTGGGACTACCCGTTTGGCACGCGCCTTAAAATCAGTAGAGGTGAAAAATCAGTTGTCGCAGTTGTTAACGATCGCGGCCCGAACCGCCGACTATATAAGGCAGGCCGAAAAATTGACCTATCAGCGGCGTCGTTTAGAGCGCTCGCTCCGCTATCACAGGGAATCATAACCGTAACCGTGGAGGAGGTATAAAATGACTCATTGCCTCGAAATAATAATGGCTCTAAAAAAATTAACCGCATACGATGTTAATCAAATTATCGCCACATATCAGGGTATGGGTGGAGTTGTTACCGATAAGCACGACGGACAGCAATACCGTATAATCGTAACGCCGTACAACGCCCCGGTAAAAAAATCTTATAACAACAGCGGTAACTGTGAATGCGGTCGAGGCCCAATGATGGACGGCGTGGAATGTTGCCAGAAATGTTACGAAGAGTCCGAGGGAGCATTAGCGTTACAAAGTGAAGCGTTCCGGGACCTTGAGCGAAGCACAAGCGTAAAAAATCGAGCGTAAAAATGAAATATTGGCGATATTACTGTCTAAAATATAAAAAGGGGGTGACATGAAATAAGGTGATGGCCGAGTGCCTCGTGAAAAATAGCGGCCGAGAGAAATGTAAAAATTTGTTAATAAATGTCAGGACTAAAAGAGGAGTTAAATAACATGGCAACAAAAGAAAAGGCAATAGCAGTAACATCAAAAGCGAAGCTGTTGGACATTATGGCGGCGAAGTTTAACCTTGCCCCTGATACATTCCTTAATACGATCAAGGCAACGGTTATAAAGCCGGGAAAAGATGGGAAAATTGCGAGTAACGAAGAAGTAGCGGCATTTCTTGTAGTGGCGAACAAATATAATCTCGACCCATTCACGAACGAGATATATGCGTTCCCAAATAAAAAAGGCGGCATAATCCCGATCGTAGGAGTCGATGGCTTTACGACCATAATGAACCGCCAGAAAAACTTTGACGGTTACGAGATCATCTATAGCGATGATAATGTAACTCCCGAAGGCGGTAAATCTTGCCCCGAATGGGCGGAGATGAAGATCTATATTAAGGACAGGTCAAAGCCTGTTGTAATCCGTGAGTATCTCGATGAAGTCTATATCCCGGTTAGAGGTGGTTACTCCGGGCCGTGGCAATCACACACAAAGAGGATGTTACGCCACAAAGCGATCATACAGGGTGTCAGGGTGGCATTTGGGATAACAGGAATATATGACCCGGACGAAGGTCAGCGGATCCTTGAGGCGGTAGAGACTGTCCCCAACGGCAAGCCGGCGGTTGAGATGCCGAAAGAGATAGCGGCCCCCGTAGCCGCCGCGCCAGCCCCAGAGGTAAGCCTGGACGGCCCTCCGGCTGATATATCAAAGGTGGTGGGATAAATGAACCTGCCGCGCGTAACTGAAATCATAGCCTCCGCCGGGCTTATGGACTTTTCGAGAGTCCCGGAAGACCTTATGCGACGGGCCCAAGAGTTCGGCTCGGCATTTCACATGGCGCGGCATTTATGCGACAAGGGGACGCTGGACGAGGCGACTCTTTCAGCTCCCCTTGTCCCTTGTCTCAACGCTTATAAGCAGTTCAAAAAGGACTTTGATTTTACCGTCATACCTTCGGAGAGCGAGCGGAGTTTTGTATCTAAAAAATGGGGCTTCCGCGGCACGCCGGACTTGTGGCCTGTCATCGACGGCAAACGCATTTTGATAGATACCAAAACCTCGACCCAGATGTATGACGCTACGGGGTTGCAGTTGGCGGCCTACCAAATACTATTAGAGGACGCTAACATCAAAGTTCATGCCCGGTGGGGCTTGCAGGTCAAGGAAGATGGAACATACAGGATGGAAAAATATGATGACACATCCGACAGGTCGGCATTTTTATCATGCCTAAATCTATATAACTGGAAAAAACGAAAGGGGTTAATCTGTGGAAACAAATAACGAAATAGTAGAGTTGGGGAAGAAGGCTTTAGCAATAGACGAACAGGCAAAGGCGATCACAATACGCACTCCAGATGAATACAAGGGAGCCGCCGAGTTCTGCAAGACAATCAAAGGCTTGCAGAAAAAGGTCAAGGAAGCCTTCGGCGATATTATCGAAAAGGCTTATGCCGCACACAAAGCCGCCAAAGCGAAGGAGGCTGAACACCTGGATCCGCTCATCAAGGCCGAAGCCTTCGTAAAGAGCAAAATGGTGGCCTACGACAACGCCCAGGAAGAATTGCGCCGCAAAGAGCAGGAACGGCTTAACCGCATAGCCGAAGCAGAGCGCAAGAAAAAAGAGGAGCAGGAAGCCGAATTAAGGCGCAAGGAAGAGGAAAAGAGAGCCGAAGCCGAGCGACTTGAGCGAGAAGCCGCTCAAATCAAAAATGCTGAAGCGAGGGCAGAAGCCGAGAAGGCCGCCGCCAAAGCGAGGGCAGAAGCCGAGAAGGCCGCCGCCAAAGCGGATGAAAAGGCTTTCCAAGCTCAAAATGTGATCGCTCCTATCGCCGCTCAAAAGGTCGAAGCGGTTAAGGGCGTGTCCTACTCAACCAAATATACCGCCGAAGTCGTTGATTTTGCGGCATTGCCGGATGATTACAAGCTCCCGGATATGTCAAAGCTGAACAAGGTCGTACAGGCTACAAAGGGCGAAATAAAGATACCGGGCGTTAAGGTCAATACCGAAAAGGTGATGAGAAGCGGGTCTATTTAATTTCACATTAAAAGAAAGAATAAATATGAAAATAGAAATAATCCCAGAAGAGTCAATAATCAGGTTAACAGGAACCAACGGAAAGGCAATACTTATTTACCACAACAAAGAGGCAGACACTTTTCAGATGTCAATATGTCAGAAAGGGTTTGAACATTCATGTTTGCCGACCGTAACTTTTTGCAAGGAGAATACAACGGTTCTTAATAATTTACCTATGGGCAGATCATTCGTAGACTAATTCGTTTGCCAATAGAGTTTGGCGGTATCTCGATTTCACGAAAAACCGCCGTTTTACCCCATAAACCTGTGGATAACTCAAAAGACAAGCAAGGATAGGGGTAGGGGGTATAAAAAATGGCAAGGCAACGGCAAGGCTCAACGATTTACCCATAAAAACGGAGGCGGTATGACAAAAGATACAAGAATGGGACAGGATAAGGCAAACATCAAGGAATGGTTGCAACGATATTGCCCGGGCTATAAAAAAGCCCTAACGAGGGAGAATATAGTACCGTATGTACTCAATGACCGTATTTTCCCCACAAAAGAAGCGAAAGACAGGCGATTCCGCGAGGTTGCGTCCGAGCTTATCCATGATGGCGATGTTGCCTCGTCAAACACAAGGGGCTATTGGAGCGTACCCATATATACCAAAGATGGCAACGAGATAAAAGCCGTGTTGTCATGCCATCAGGAGCGCAAAGCTAAAGCGCTGAGCCTGATCGCAGACTGCGACAAGATCATTAAGAATTTTGAGGACAGGCTATTAACCATAACGCAAGGCCAAAAAGAGTTTTAATCCGCCTCCACGGACAGGTTCGCGGTCACCCTGACCCAAAACCGCAATAAAAAAGGAAATATGAAAACATCACAACTTGAAATGATAATTATGAACCGATTAGACCTACACCTCCCCGGATATGTGCGTGAGCATAAATTCCATGCTACGAGAAGATGGCGCTTCGACTTTGCTTATCCTGATCTAAAACTGGCAATCGAGGCCGAAGGTTGTGTGTATGGTATGGGTCGGCACACCAGAGGCAAGGGCTATGAAGGCGACTGCAAAAAATACAACGCCGCCGCATTGCAAGGATGGACGGTGTTGCGATATACAAGCGGCACGGTCAATGACATAATTGGGGATATTACGCTTTTTGCTATCCTCATAAAAAAAGAAAAAGACGGAGGAGCGTCATGAAAATCAGGCAAATAATCTATCTATTAGCAATAGGCATTATTGTAGGGCTATCAATCCCGCACATCGTCCCGGCAATATCAAATATGTGTGAGCGGGAGGTGTGTTATGGTCACTATATTGTGTTGCAGTATAAGGATAACAATGTAAGTGACAAGGAGTTGTTCGCCAGCGACCTGAAAAAAATTGTATTGAGAGGACAGTATTATAATAGAGTTAAAGATCAGGTGCTATGGGAAAACGATTTTTCAGAGTACAGGTCCGAGTCCGATAGCCTATATATTGATGTGGTTAATACAAAATTCAACGAAACGAAGGGGGGTGCAAAATGAGTACAATTTGTTATTATTGTGAATTTAAAAAAGGTTGCATAGACTTAAAAAACGATAGTGTAGAAGACTGTTTGTTGTGGCGTGAAGAGAACGCATACGATAATGGGTATGGGGAGGACCTATGAAAAAATTAGTCTCAATAATTGATGCAATACCGATATTAGCGTCACTCATAGCCTCTCCGCTATACGCCCAGACAATGCTCCAGCCGTGGACGAACATGGAGACGATAGAGGGAGAGTATACCCCACACTGTGCAATATCGGGCGAAGAGTCCGCGATAATTACCAACACCGAGCGATACGAGCAGGACCGTATAGAGGCAATAGGTAATAGCTTGATTCACGCTGAGGAGTTGTCTATTGATGAGGTGTTGGGTTCAACTCCGTATCCGGTGACAGATATGCCTACTGAGTACAGAGAGACAGAAAAAATGTTTAATCCTCATGACCTGGAGCATAAAACGGAAAAAGCTATAGAGCCATCGCAGGAATTTCTGGACAAGACGAAACGGCGCATACAATGTCGGTGCGAGTGGATATCGGAATTTAGACGCCGGGATACAATAACAATTGAGGAGGCTATCGGAGACTACTGGAAAATAGCGCAACAATATAATGTGACCATAGATGTCTGCCCGGGGTGCGGGATATATCTTAAATGCCGTAATGTGGACGGCAAAATAGATATCAAATATACCGTATGCACTGAGTGTGAATGGAAGGTATTACAAGGCATTAAAGACGAAAAAGTGCCATGTAAACCTAAAGATATCGACGGTATGCGGGTAATGGATGAGGTGCCGTATGCGTAAATGCCCGATATGTAATGGAACGAAGAAAAATGCGTGGGGTGAGTATTGTAGTTGTGGAGATACCGACAAGCCTGTGGGGAAGATAGAAAGCACGATACCGAAAAATGCACCAGAGGGATATGGAGAATATCCCGCCAAGCCCGACAAGCCTGTGGGGAGGTGTAAATATTGTGGTATGGATATAGCGATAAGAAATCCAAGTGGTAATTGCGACCATCTGTATTATCCTGAAAATTGCAATAAGGACTATGCCAAGATCGACAAGCCTGCGGGGAGGTTCGATGTAACAAGTATAGACGCAAGAGTGTGGGCGAAAGAGTTTATGCGTATAAAGAAAGAACATCACGACAAGTGGATAGATGAATCCTTAATGATAGGTTGGTTCGCTAATTCAATTATGGCTGGATATGACGAAGCAAGAAGGAGGCTTAAACCCAAACCCGACACATTTTGTAAAGGTTGTGGCATGCCAACAAAATTAATGGTAGGAGAATTACCGAATAATGAAATTACAATACTATGCAAATCTTGTTGGGATAGGATTGAAAAACTATCTGCCAAGACCGACATTCCCTCGGAGAAAGACGGAATAGAGCGGATTTTATATGATTATTGTCATTGGTTTAAGTCGGAAGATAGCTGTAAAACAATTTCTTCTGTTATCCACAAATATATCTCGGATAAGCTGGATGGGATAGAAGGATGGAAAGGTCATCCTCTTATGGATAAAGTCCGACAGGCATTAGGTCTAACAGGAGGTAAGGAATAATGTCGCAAGATAGATGCCCAGAAAATTGTCAATGTAATTTTTGCAATGCAGGTCGCAGTATGGATAGAAAGCTTAAACAGAAGATGATGACGGAACAAGAAATAAAAGAAGCTATATGCAATGTTACTTGCCTTGACCCTAAAGGAATTTATGGGGGATGCAACGATGAAAAAAATAATTTTTGCACTCATCCTGATTTAGACAAAATTGTGAAGGCACTCGCAGGTCACATCCCTTGTCCACCTGATAAAGAGAAGGAGTGTCCTCATTGTAAGGGTGCGGGTGAATTTACCTTCAAAAGAATTATCGATAGAAATGCGGGCAAAACTTGCAACGGCACAGGCTCGGTAGATAAAGGGAAGGAAGTATCAGAGCAATATAAACAATACCGCAAGGCAATAGATAAGATACGGGAGCAAGCCGAGGAACTTGCCAAGACCAAAGAGCAGTTAAGGCTATGCAATATAGACCAGATAAATGCTGAACAGGAACTTGCCAAGATGAGGTCTGTCTTACAAGAGATAAAAGATAACAGATGTGGATTTTGTAGTAATAATTATTTAGCAAGAGAAGCCCTTAAATAACCCACAGGCAACGCAGAGCCTTAATCTGCAAAGGAGGATAGTCATGATGGATAGAAAGTTGGAAATAGGTAGCGAGAAATACACACAGGTATTTTCCTGTGATGAGCGAGGCGCAGGAAACGCTAACCATGCGTATCATGTCAGGACTACCGATAATCCGAGGCTGATAGTCGGGAGCATCGCTTTTCAGAACGGCCCGATAAAGGAGAAGGGCGTTAATGGAGTAATGAACGAGGACTTAATCGCCATCGTTATCGATCGTTTACAAGGTTTCCAGAGCGGTGACTACAAGTGCCGGGAGAACGCCATCGCCATTACGAAGCTGGAAGAAGCCTTGCTATGGCTCAACAAGAGGACGAGAGACAGAGAGCGTAGGGGTGTTGAAGGCACAAGCGTAGTTTAACCTATGGAGCAGGCTCGTGGCTGAAAGTCGATAAAGGCTACTACACGATGCGAAATATGAGTGCATACGACAGCAGAAGAACTGCCGAGCCTGCTCTAAATTAAAGGGAGAAAAATGGAAAAAATAAATGATGGTGGACCAGCGGAAGTTATTTCGCTTCGAGATTTTTTTGCTGGAAAGGCGCTAATGGGGTTATCGGCACGGAGCTTTGATGTAGATGAAATTGCCGAGCGATGCTATGAGTTCGCCGACGCAATGATAAAAGCGAGGGGATAATGAGTAAATATATGTCAAAAGTAGAGCAGATTTTGAGGAAGCATTTTGCCGCAAATCATCCCGTAAAATGTGGATGTGAAATATGCAAACACAATGGCGCTATCATGAACTCCATAGACGAAATCAGCGACGCAATAAAGGATATAGACCTCGATGGATTTAACTACGAGCGAAAGAAGGCTATAAGCGACGTGTTGGACTTGTTCATATGAGGACACTATCAATGCTACTGCCGCTACTCATCATAACAAGTAACCTCTACGCTCTCGCCCCGACCTCGCAACTTGACTCGGCGATATTCCAATGCCGATGGGTAGAGCGGGCTTATCCTCATGCAGAGCTAAAGGGCGAACAGGCCGCTAAAGAGCGGAGATTCGGAGAAATAGCGAAGCGGAGCAATACGATCGTGTGCGTATGTTCCTACTGCAAGACATTTCTACACACAAAAGACCCGCAGGGCGCACCGGCAGGATTATCACACGGCATATGTAACGTGTGCGTCGAGAAACAGCACCAAGAGTTGAAGGAATGGAAAGAAGCACGGCGCAAGGCGAGTGACCTATGCGACCTATTTGATAACATGGACCCGTGGGGACGGGATAGGAGGGGAGCGTAAAAATGTTAGCAATAATTATTATAGGGCTATATGTGTTTGCAACTCCACTATGGATTATATCCGTGGCTAAAACGTTGTTTGGGTTAAGTTGGGGCGGCCACTATTGGTCGGTGGTGGGGTTGTGGTTAATAATAAGTGTACTGCTGCCGTGCAGGATTAAAATAAGATAGGGGGGCATAAAATGAATGAAAAACGCAAACCAGCCATAGGCAAGGTTGGGGGTAATGGGATAAATGCTTGTAAGAATTCCACCGACGTAAGCGGCGACCCGATAGATTTTCTACTCGCCGAGGTGGACTTCAAATATTTTGACCAACACAAAGAGTGGGGGTTGATAGCCTGTGGCGACAGCCGTAACTTCGACCAGGCGTGCGTGCCATGTCCGGGGAAAGGGTGGTGCGAGAAGATGAGGGCGGTGAGGGGGATGTTGAAAGGAGACAAATAGCGTGCGGATCGCCAGAGTATTCCCCACTAAGACCACCATGTCGCCAACAGATAAAGATGCCTATTTCGGTATGCCCGACCTATTCACCCCTCAATACGACGAGGTGCATATATCCGTAACCTTCACTTGGGATAAGCCGAAAGTAGACCAACTTAAATACGAGTGGGAGAAGTTCGGCAAGGTTAAGGTAGGTGGGTGCGCTTATGGTGATAGGGGGGGTAACTTCACAGGCTTATATACAAGGCAAGGAGTAACTATTACAAGCCGGGGATGTCCGAATAATTGCTCTTTCTGTTTCGTTCCGAAACGAGAAGGCAAGATTAGAGAATTGCCGATCGTGGCAGGAAATATTATTCAAGACAATAACCTTACTGCCTGTTCAAGATCCCATATAGACAAAGTATTTGAAATGCTTAAAACTAAAAAGGGTGTTGTCTTGCAGGGGGGGGTAGAAAGTGCAAGGGTAGATGATTATTTCGTGGAGAAACTGCGATCTATAAGTCTAAAAGAAGTATGGTTAGCTTACGACTACGACAATGCTGACAAGCCATTAAGGGCGGCTGTTAATCATTTAAGTAAGTATTTCAAGCGGGATAAGATTAGGTGTTATGTCTTAATCGGATATAAAGACGATACGATCGAAAAAGCAGAGATAAGACTTCGCAAGGCTTGGGAGATCGGCACTCTACCCTTTGCGATGCTGTATCGGGATGAACAAAATTCTCCGCATACAAAAGAGTGGAAAAGGTTTCAAAGAGAGTGGACAAGACCTGCAATTATTAAAACAAAGCTAAAAGGAGCCAAATGATTACAACAGGATTCGAGAACGGAAAAAGGAAAGGCAAGAACAATGGGAACTAACTACTACCTAATCAAAAATTTCTGCCACTCATGCAACAGGGGCGACAAAATTCATCTCGGTAAACTATCGCACGGCTGGGTGTTTTCCCTGCAATACAATAACGGCGAATACTACAAATCGTGGCCCGAGATGAAGCGGTGGTTGAAGAAGGAACTGAAGAAAGGGGGATTTATCGTCGACGAAGAAGAGAAGCCAACTCATGATAGCGGAATAGATTTACAGGTGTTCATGAATCGGGTCGAGGATAGTTATGCGGATAAAGGAAATATCCGAGAAACGTATGGGTCTTTCGGTGGTAATCAAAAATTATGGATAGGTGGGTATAAGTTTAATAATTACGAGTTTTCGTAGAAAGGAGGATGTGAAATGAACGATATAATGGCTTACGGTATAGCTTTTTTTGCGGCATTAGGCATATTCACAGCAATGGCGGGAGTGACGTATTTGATAGTGAAAATTATCGATTGGATAAACGAAGTAAACAGAACCATGAGGGAGGTGAAATTTCTCATTGATGAATATGATAAATTACGATATAGACTCAATGAATTAAAAGAAAGGGGCGTAAGATGACATTTCTAAAAGCAATAGAGTTTATAGGCAAGACAACTATTATGGCAGGCGTTGCGTCGGCAGTATTATCGGAGCTTAATTGTGTAAACAATTCTTCGGTATATTACGAAACGTTATCTATGTTTTCTTTTTTTATAGGATTGATAATGTTATGTTCATCCCTTTATTTGCAAGAAAAAGAGAAAGGAGCGCAAAATGAAATTCGTTAAAACGCTGTTATGGATAATGCTTTTAGTCGTGGTCGTAGTGGTAGGCGTGGACGTAGCCGGGAGGATAATACAGGACGGGCAGATATCGAAGTTTAACCGCACCTGCCATATGTGCGGTCGCCCCACGCCGAATATTGACGGCCTGACAATGGGGGATAACTGGTATTGTACGACGTGCGTCGGGGTGATAATGGAGAGCGAAAGGGGATATGGGGAGGTTAATAATCAATGAGAATACCGCTATCAAACGGAGGTTGTGCGCTACGGTATATGTGCGATCATGTGAACACGCCGAAGTGTAAACCCTTGCCGCGGCTGGGTAATGATTTTATTGAGTGTTGGGCAGGGGCGAAAACAGCCATAAAATTGAATAGTAAAATAGGGGATAACCCCGAAAGGAGGGCGTGATGAGTATGATATTTCAAATTACAGGAGCAACATTGCTTTTTTTTATAATATTTTCTTTCGGATTTCTTTTTGGATATATAGTGGGTTTTGACGACGGACTAAGAAGGCAGTTGAAGACAGGGGGCGATAAGCGTGATAACTAAAAGCGAACTATGGATTATGCGATGGATGGGGGAAGCGATCAGGGTTGCGGCGGTATCGGGCATAGTGCTATCGGCGATATTCGATAAGCTCGCCAAAGGCGTGTGGCAAGGCATGGGATGGGCTCAGGCGGGGGCCATACTGGCGTTCGGGGCGTTGTATGTGGCGGGGATGACCATACAGGAACTTAATAAGAAGCTGTTGCTACTGGTGAAGAAAGAGGAGGGGAATTAGGATGATATGCGCCACAAAGGGCAAGGTCATATTAGAAACACTCCACAGGGAGCGGCTCCTACCCAGCGGGATATGGATGGCGGACAAAATCCCGGGTGAGGCGAGTGATAATGTAGGCAAAATAGTCAGTATAGGCAGACCGGTCCCGAAGTCCTGCCGTAACTGCCAAGACAAGATGTGGTGCCGCAAGAAATGCGCTGAAAAGGGTAAAATGCTCAAAATGGAAGGCGAAATAGGCGATATTTGTCATTTTCGGGGCGTTTTTGGCAAGAAATTCAATTTTAACGATCGGAAATACGTCGCTATAAATTACGAGGATATAATCGCGCTGGAGACCGCCGGCAATATCCGCGCCGTAGGCTCAATGTTGATTGCCGAAAGAGAATTTGCCAAACAAGAGGGTAGTATAGTCATCCCGGATAACGCCAAACAGAATAGCGGTAACTTCTGGGGCAACGTAATAGCGATAGGCCCAGACTACCCGGACAAGAGCCTAAATATAGGCGATAAGGCGCTATATGACCGAGGCGAGGGCTACAAATTCAAAACCTATGCCGGCGGCATAGAATATTACGCCATAAAGGAACGGTGGATATACGGCAAGAAGCGGGAGGTCGCATGACCCACGAAGACGCCCTTGCCGTGATCGCCGAGATAGAAAAGACAGGCTACAAGCTCACGCCGTGGGAGACTATCGTTATAGGCACGATAGAGGACTATATTGATCGCGAAGAGCCAATAACCCCGGCAGAGCGCAGGAGGCTATCAGCAATATACACCAAATCCCAAACATGGGCAGAAAGCCAAATGTTGAGGCAATTATGATGGACATGACGGGGTATAGCATAAAGATATTGCCGCGCAAATACTGCCGCAGACAGACTTTGCGAGATAAGATGAAACACCTGACCCCGAGAGATCGCATTATACTGGCGGCCTCAAGCGTGGCGACATATAGAGAAATAGGAAAAATACTAAAAATTAGCCATGTTTCAGTATGTAAAATAATAAAAAAAATACGGAGCGTTTAGCTCTGGATTAGCGCTTTTTTTTGCCTTTCACAATTTGCTTTTTTTGCTTGGATTCCGGCGTAGTACGCAACTCCTTAGCTCCTTTTGATATAGGCTTTCCTGATTCCGACGTACCACCCCTGGCTGTCCACCATTTGCCCTCTATAGGTTGTCCCGGCTCTAACACAGATGATGTTCTGTGCGGAAGCATATTTTGCATTGTGGGAGGGATATTGATAACATCAGCCTTTTCTTTTTCTATTCCAGATCTTAAGTCTGGTAAAAAATTTAGCTCATCTTGTGTTAATGCCTTCTGTTCGGGGGCCTTGTCTAATATCTCCGGAATATGAACTACAGATTTATCTTCTAATGCTAATTTAGAAGATTTCCCCGATGTTGCATTTGCCTTTACCAGTATACTATTAATGGAATTTTTTATCTTAGGAAATTTACTAAATATCACGATCCTATCGGCAAGGCTCATATTATACATTACCGAGGCAAGCCGTGTCTTGGCGTAGGGGGATGCCAAGAATTTATCTAAACCAAGTTCCGCTAAACTGGCAATAAGTATTTCTGGACTTTTAGTATATGCCGCCGCCAATATTCCTCCACCACCTATTATTTTGGGAGCAAGTCCAAGCAAGTTATGCCTTTGCGCTATTTTGTCCCGGTAGACCGTGGCAATATGCGCCGATGTAAGTCCGGCGTAGTCCTCATTAAGCGCACCTATTCCTGGAACTGTTTTATTTATCTGCTCTTTTATACCTCCGTAAGTTTGCTTGAGAGCCTTGTTTACCGCCTGATCGTCAGAAGCGTTGCCTGTCCACCGTGTCATGTCTCCAATAAAAGTCTTTAATGCCGTGGCTTCTTTAGGTGTCATATTAGCTAAATTTCTTTTTCCTGTAGAGACAATTATGGGATTGCCAGCGTTATCTGTTGATAATGTTAAATTTTCCATTAATGCCTTGCGGACTTCCGCGAGTCGGGATATGACCGTATGATTATTTTTCTTTGCCGCCAGTTCCATAGCGTCATCAATAGGCTTAATCGCAGGATTTATGTTTAGTGATTTTTTCATATTTTCAGGGGATGACAATATGCTTTGTATTTTATTACCAATATCATTTCTGGCCTTAAGAATATTCGCGGCTAATTCATCAAGGCTGTTAGCTACTATATTGATTTTAGCTACCGTCATACCTGGGTTTTTGCCGTAACTAAAATCTTTAAGGAGAGGTTTAATCAAAGAATTTACCACGCGTCCCGCACCTTCCTTTAGCTGACCACCTATAGCTTGCCCTGCTTTCCCGGAAACTATTTTTTTAAGTTCCGCGCCCAACACATCTCCACCTTTGCCCAATAAAGCTCCACCCATAGTTGCCATCGCTACTTGGTTGGGTGTCCCGCCCTTTCCTATAGATTCCCCCCCCATGAACAAGGCTCCCGCGGCAGGAGCGCTTCCAGTAACTAACGCACCTGTTTTCATGGCTTCACCCAAGCTTTCATTGAGTCCTTTTGACGGATGAATTTCTCCATAAAAAGGGACTTTAGTGGGTTTTGACATTTCGGGATCATTATAACCTTGTCCTGCCGACATTGAACCTAAGCTTCTGGCTATACTCGCAACCCCTTGCAACGGCCATACAGCAAGAGTTTTTATGGCAGGTTCGGTTATATCCTTTGCCAGTCCACCCACAGCCTCAACGCCTTTTCGGAGAATGCTTTTTGGCTTTTCAGCTTTTACAATAGGCTCAGGCGCATCCCATTCAATATTCTCTGGATTTGGCGCATCCCATACAATATTCTTTGGATCTGGTCTTGCTTCTTCATTCATCACTCGCCTCTTTTCTTTAATATTGATGCCTGAATGTCTTTTAAGCCTATTTTCTTGCCCTCTTTAGGGGAGAGCTTGGCGTGTTCGTATTCGGACTTTGCTTTCACTTTATCAACAACATATACAGAGCGAGGAATTTCTGGCTGTGGATGATACCCCCATTCAAGCCAAGAATCGCCACTTGTAAAAATGTCTTTAGCTTTTACGGTCTTACTTAAAATCTTAAACTCGCCCTTAATATTACCTCTGCCGTGTTCAGTAGCATATCCCCTAACGGTCGTAACCCAATCACCGGGATTTATTTTACTTGCGCCATCTTTTTCTATTGCCCGATATATTTTTACTTCTTTATTGGGATTTCCTTCAGCTTCAGAAATAATGTTATAGGCGAGATTATCCATCCTATCTTCACCAGTCCCATAATAACGCCGCCCATTCATCGAATAAACATCGTCTGGATATATGCCTTTTTCTGTTAAAGAATATAGCGGAGAACCAGATTCAGGGGATGCTGGAGCATGAATACTTTCATCCTCTGCACCACGCTTAAAGCTACTATCTACTTCCTTATATCCACTTGATTGCTTCCACTCTTGGATTACTCTGCGTTTTTCATCCCGTGGCTTTATTCTACTTTTTATATATTCTTCAACTGTCCCTTGAGGATTAGCCTTAATCCATTCTTCCGCAGGCGTTACCTTCCCCCCTTCGCCCTTCACGGACTCTTTAGGGGAGAGTTTGGAGAGTTGTTCTTTGTCAATTAGTTCGCTATCTTCCCAATTGTGGAATAGTCTTACAAGATTTTTTCCTTCCAATAAATCTTTTCTATCTTCCATAGTTTTTATAGATAGCATTTTATCGGCGGTATCTCTTGAAATAAAATCACCATTTTTATCAAGAAACCCAACATTATCAGTAGCCCTATCCCATTCAACTTCTAATCTTCCCCAAGCGTCATCGCCCTTCGGAACTGAATTGATTGCTGACTTGTGGCTATATCCGCTATAAACCTTTCCAGTTTTAGGGTCTTTTATTGCCGCAATCCAGCCTTCTGCTTTTCGCTGTAATTCTAATAATCTTTGAAATTCGGGAACGCCTTTTCTTCCCGTTGCACTCCCCTCTTCTGCGGGGATCTCTGACATAGCCTTGCCGCCGTCACGCTTGACGATGATGTCTTTGAGGGGTATCTTCTGCCCGGCATAGGGAGCCTGCGCTCTACGCTGTTCGGCGGTTAAACCTTTACGGGCGGCGGTATCACGGGCTTCGATTTCGCCTGCGAGGCGTTGGTAATAATTAAAAGCGTCATCTTGAAATACAATCTTTCTTTCTATAATTGAAAGTTGAGTATCTATTTTTCGTATCTTGCCTATTAACTCACTAATTTGTTTTTGTTTCCCTTTAAATCGTTCAGGAGTATTTAATAATGGTTGAAGTATTTTATCTATCTCTCGTTTCTGTGATTTTAGTTCTTGTTGTTTCACTCTGTCTTCATCGTGGATACTTCCCAAGTTCCCACCCCTCGCCCAGCCTTCTTTCTCTTGGATGGCGTGCTGGATTTCGTGGAGTAGTGTGTCTTCCTGCTTTGATAATGCGGCGTTCTGGCTGACATTTATTGTATTCGTTTTAGGATTATAATGACCGCCTTCGTGTTCGTTCTCTATAAACTTCACATTCACATTTTTAAGGTCGGGGTATGCCTTGAATAGTGAGGGGTGGTTTAATACTTCAGTCAATGGATATGACTTTAATCCAAATCGACTGCCATATTTATCGTCCCACTTCACCGCTTCGGGATTGTCTTCTACCAGTAATTGAGTTATGGACTTCCCCGGATATTTCTTGATTATACCCATCATCGCTGCCGACTTCTCTCGGTCATAGTCTAATGTTTTATCAAAGAAATTAGCGGTAATCCGCGCCCCCTCATCACTAATCTCTTTCCTCGTCTTACCGGGGTCGAATAGAGGGTCAAACGCGCCTTCTTCGGTAGGTTCTGCGCCGACGTAAGTAGCCAATATCCCCGTCTTTCTATGCTTCTCCATCGTCTCCCAGCGCCTTATATTTTCTTCGTGCTGGAGTTTAGCTTTATCCTCATTTGATAGACTATCATACCACTCACGGTATTGCCTGTCTTTTTGGGCTTTGGCTTTCTGTTCTTCATTGATTTGTTCCATGTCCGCGCCAATCGGTTCCGGACCCATAACTCCGTGTCTTATGGGAATAAACCCTTTAGGCGGAGTAGGAGATGTAATATCACCTTCAGGGGGCTTCATATCCCCTAATCCCGGCATACCGCCAACGGGAGGCTTCATGTCTCCAATGCCTTGAATATCGCTTCCCGAGGGCGTAGGCAAGGGCGTATCTACGGGAGGGGTATCAGTAGGGGTCGTAAGAGTAAAGCCTTCCGGGGGAATTGGGGCGTTAAAGTCAGGCATTTTAAACGCAGGCTTAACCAAGTCAAAGCCTTCCGGGGGTATGGGAGCTAAATCGTCCTCTTTTACGAACCCATAAGGCAACTTCGGCTCAATAGGGGCTAATGCCGGAGGCTGGACAGGTAATTGCGGTAGAGCTATATTGCCGACCATTTATTGTTTCTCCATATTATTTTTTGCCCGGTCTTGGGGTTAATGGCTGTATATTCAGGAGCATTCTCTCCGCTAATAGGAGGAACAGGAGTGCCTGAAGCCTTGTCGGGGGAAGGGGTGCTTGAAGCCTTGCTGCTATCATCTTGTATATATTCAAGTGTCCCATCGGCAAGCATACCTATTTTTCTCTTACTGGTTTTATCTATACCTGTCTGAATATATTTTTTGGTTTCTGCCCCTGCCCCTGGAGTAGCTGTTGCCTTGAATAATTTATTATAATTATCCTCCCCCATAGATAGAGCATAAAAATTCTCAAGGTCTCCGTTGAGAGATTCCTTGAGTCCCGCTATGTTAGCAGAGTTAAAATTTGCCGTTTTGTTTATTCCGGGAAACATGGTCTTATATTCGTTTGATTCAGGCACGCTGAATGCCACACCAGTCATGGACCTTCTATAGTTCTGTATCCCTGTTAGTATTTTATTGGCAAGTTTTCTTAGTTCCGGATTAGCTACTGTGCCAAGTCTTGCGGCTATTTGCTCTGTAGTTCCTGCAAATATATTAGTATTAACGCCATTCTTCTCAAGCGTATTCAAGTCCGATTGAATTTCATCCAGTAGCTTTATTGTTCGCTCTTTTCCGTTGATGGCTTTACTTTCTTCCGTTCCCGCCTGTTTTCTGGCTAATTGTTTTAGCTGATTTTTTACTCCTTCGGTATCTCCCTGTTGCACTAAATCATCAATATAATCCATAGCGTTCTTTGTGATGTGTTCATTTGCCGAGGATAATATGGACTGCGTTGCCGCCCTTACTGGTCCGGTAAATTCTTTTGATTGCCCGGCGTGTCTCAGGGAATCCCTTATCTGATTTATGGTTTTGCCTGACCTTAATTCAGAATATATGCCCGACAATCCTTTCTCCGCTCCCCTAACTCCATAAATATCTCTTGCCAATGCCCTGGCGTTTATTTTTGTTTCTTCGCTTAATCCTTCCGCATCAGCGAATTGCTCCACCTTGTATATTGATTTATTAAGTCCTGCGATTTTAGCCTTATCATCTTCAGTTAAACTTTCAGGCATAACTTCTTTTTTCTTATTCAGAAATCCTAATACTTCCTCCGGCGTGGCTCTGTCCAGCACCACCTTGCCGTTCCTCATCCTCGGAGCCATGCTGTCCGCGAACTTATTGACATCACCGCCAAAGGGAAGTGTAGCTGGCTTTGCTGACGGCTGTGCCGCTGTATTGCCAATAGCTCCGGCTGGTTGCGCCTGTCCACTTACGGACGAAGGGGTGGTAGCCGCTTCTGGAGCCGGACTATTCTGATCGTAGTACTGTTTTTTTATGTTGTAGTCAAGCTGTTCAGAGGGATTCATTATGTTTTTCTTCTTCTGCTCCGCTTCAATCTCAAGCGGTAGCATAGCTTGTTTGTTAGCTAAGTCCTGCTCACCCTTCGCCTTTTGAACCTGCATATCATACATGAACTGATTTCGGTATTTCTCGCTATTCTCAAGAAGATTAGCCTTGAGCTTATTCTGCTCCTGCTGTATCTTCGATACCGAATTCATCGCCGCTATCATCGCCTTTAATGCTACTTGTCTATCAGCCATATACCCCCCTTAAAAGAACATCGAGCCAAGATTGGCCCAGTCGTTCGCCCCGGTGTCCCATGAATTGCCACCAGTTAGACTTGATTGCGTCATCGTAGGCTTGCCGTATAAATTCTCAAGAGAGCTACCCATCATATAGTTACCAGCTAAGCCCACGCCGGCCTCAATAAGCGCCGGAAGGAGCGACTCTTGCGGAGTTTTCCTTGTCCGTGTCTCGGTACCGCCCCATTGGACATCAGGCTTCATGCCTGACAGATTCGTCATTGATGTCAGCCAATTTATTCTCGCCTTTTCGAGTGCATCGGCTTTTGTGACATCGAGGTTAGACGACAGGTCGGATAACTGCCCCGCCTGTTCAACGCCCAACCGCCCTTTTAATATGTCGGCGGCAGGAGAATCGGACACGCCCCGAGCGGCGGCTGAGGCCTTTATCTTGTTCATGAGCCCTCCACCCATAGACCCACCCCAGTAATACTGGTTTATCTTTCTGGCGGCGTTATCGTAGACCTTGTTGTAATCCGGCATATTTAAGCCCCAGTTCCCGCCCTTCTGCCAGTCCTGGAGAGTGCTCCACCAGTTCTCCCGTGCGGCCTTCGCCTCTGGAAATTCCGGCGCCATGACCGGACTTGGCGTAGATGTCGTCGTTACCGATTCTTCTTCCCCGTCGTCCCACATCAACATCGGGATATTAAATCCCAATATCCGCAAAAGTGTATTAAAACCCATGCTTTATCCTCGCTTTCATCTTACAAACCACATTCTATTGCGCTTTCTGCTTTTCCAATAAAACCCATCCAAATGACCATATCTTTGCCTTAATAACCTGCGAGACTCAAGAAGGTTAAACCTGTTCCGCAATACGCGGTATATAAAACAATAATCAACATATACCCGTCCCCGTAGATGCCGAAACGTCAAAAACCCCACCGGGCCGCCATCCCGTTCTATCATGAGAACATGGCCTGTATTTACGGCTTCGTTCAGCCGGGACAGCACCTTTTCCCGTTCCTCGCTACCGATAGGAACGCCGTCACGGAGCATTATGTCGAGAAGCACCTGTCCTGTCATCGGCTAAAGGTATATCCTTTCACCCACATTGAGACCGTTCCCGCTACGAGTTTATACTCAAATATCCCCGAAGAGACCGGGACGCTTATAACGGCGCAATCTACGTTTGATAGAGCATAAAGGCTGATTGCAAATCCATTCGTCGCCGAAGATCCATCCTTCCTAAAATATACCATCGCAGTTAATGCGCTTACCTGGACCTGTATATCCACCGAATCTGTTATGTCGGAAGGAACAAGCCCGGAGCAGTCCACGTTCGTAAAGGCTACAGCTCCGCCAGCATTTAATACCCTATACTCATTATTGGAAAAAATATTATCAAAGTAAATCTTGCAACTTGACCCATTTCCTATAAAAGTAAAGTCGTCTATGTCCTGGGCTGCATTATTGAAAAATGAGCCAAGATATCTGTAATACGTGACATCAGACAGGGCTGTCCCATGCTTTGCTATAATGGCGGTAAACGTGGTAGCGTTAGCGTCGGCTACGGCATAGACATCATATATCGTGGTGGCGGCCTCGGCACTCCCTGAGTCTATCCCGCCGACCCCGACAGCGCCCATGCTTGCCGTAGTGGTGGCCGTGTTCTTCCTCATGCGCTTAATAGTACCGGCACCATTAGAGCAACACACCTCTCCGGCTGATATGGTAATCGTGGCGGCGTCTGTCCGCGTAAGGGTGCAACCGTGGATATAGCCGGACAACATCCTGTCAAGAGGGTCTACGGCGTAATTCTTAAGATTAGCGTCAATATCCGCCCCAACATCCGTCCCCTGAATGGCGTCCGTGTTAAGCCCCTGTTTCCAGTCGTTGATGGCGAAGCATTGACTTGACAACATACATACAAGCGTTAAGGCCACTAAAATCTTTTTCATATGTTATCTCCTTTTAGGTTTTCATGATATACGCGAGCGCGTAATACGGCGGCAAATGATTAGGCGAATCCACCGTTACCGACGCGTGACTATGTGTTGATGAATATGTATTTGCTCCAACCATCATAGCCGTTCCACCGGCTCCAGGGGCAGTATAATTATTTGCCGGGACTCCGTGAGTATGCGCTCCACTATCCGGGACGCTTGCCACGTGAGTATGTGTCGTTGCTCCGCCTGTCGCCGCTACGGCATAAGTTGACCCGGCTCCGACAATAAACTTATTCCTTAAGTCGGGAGTGCCATTCGTGCCATCGCACAGCACAAATCCGCTCGGTATACTGGCGGTAGAGCCGCTCCACATGATAATACCGCCAGACGGGACAAGCGCGCTTGTGTCAATATTTGACACCGAAGACTTAATGTCCCTTATGTCATTACGGTACTTGCGAAGCTCCTCGTTTAATTTTGTATTGCCTTCTTCGGTATCGAGGTTTGTTATGTAATCTTGCGCGAATACTGGGGCGGCTAACAGCAAAAATATGGCGACGATGATTTTCTTCATATGATAGGCTCCACATCCATCACCAACACTATATCCTTCACCTTGATAGCGTTGATGTCATCATTCTGTATGTCCATCTTGAATTTTGTCCCCAGAAACGCCCCATTGGTAAAATATTCCGAATACATCGTCGAATGAGTGGCTACATCAATAGCGAAGCTGTCGCTTTCGCCGTATTCGTTGGTAAATGATATATCGAGCGTTCCGTCCGTTCCTTCAAGATAGACGATGATTTTACGTAAAGCCTTTTTATATCCGGGAGCGCCAAAGTCAAAATATCCCGTCTGCCAATGCAGGGCGATAGAGCTTTCAGCCGCAGAGCCGACCTTGTTATAAACGAGCTTCACCGTATAGCCGCCGAGGGTATTCACTTCGGGTGCCTGGTCAATTTCAAGGTTTGCCCCAAGCGATAACCTGTATTGCGTATAAGGATAGGCGGTCAGTGCGGATATATCGGATCCTGATGACGTGTTATATTCGGCCGACCACGAAGCGGCGAGGCACTCCGTATGGCTATTACCTCCCCTTATAGCGACCGATACATGGGACTGGACGTGTGTCGAGGCCGGAAGCGTGGCGTTCCAGAAGAACTTATCATACGAAGAAGCCCCGGCGGTATTGATTATGGGTGAAATGTAAGACCCGTTGCCCCTTTGCCTGTCAATTTTACCTACAAGGCCGTTAATGGTGTCTTGTATGCTGTTCACCGTGTCCGTCCACGCTATCTCTATTTCAGGGCTGTTTGAGTCGCCGCCTTGCGCTACGGGTATATAACGAGCGTGCGACCATGCCGCCGGATGGGAGTCGGTAAAGTCCGAGTGCTTATTATGTACTACCGACAGGGCGGATGTCGAAAAGGAAAATATCTTGCCCGAAGTGGAAGAGCCGGCGTAAAGGTCCCCGGCGTCGTAAGAACTCTTAAATGTCGACAGGCAATTCAACGATACAAGGTCAATAGAGAAAGCGTCCGATAGAAGGTCGTAAACAAGAAGCCTGTTATTTATTGATGTCCCGGACTCCTTCGACGGATACGCCAGATAGTAAAGGCTGTTGTTATATTCACCCCATACAGAGCCGAGGTTATTACTGGATATATCCTTAATAGTAGGCGTTATCTTCTCGCTCTTTAATATGGCTGACTGCCCGTTAAATACATATATGCCCTCGTTGGCCCTTGATAGATACATTATGCCTATAGGCGTATTGACCGCCGAATATATGGCGTCGCACCCGATACTTACTATGGGGTCTGATACCGACCAGTCGGCGGACGGGTCATCGCCTTCGGTGAATAATTTTTGGATAGAATTGGTCTTGCCTATCGCTAATATCCCCAGCAGGTTCTTGGCAAATGTTATTTCATCTCCGTCGTTAGAGCGTATGTCATAATAAGCCAATGGGTCAAACATATCGTGTGACCCGTCATCCGAGTAGTAAATCCTCGACGGATGGTCGGAGTCATTAGCTACCCACAGCCTGTTCTTGTGTATCAGGTATAATTTTCCTTTAGGCGGCGTCCATGTTTCCTCGGTGGCCCCTCCGCCAGCACTATATGCTTCACCAAGTGCCGCGTCAGTGTCAGAGTCGGTCAAGGTCGTCGTGGTATTATCTGATATCTTGCCATTGGTCAAAAGGTTCCACGTGGTCGGGGCGGCTACGGAATTGCGATAAACTTTCCTATACACTATATCCTCGCCGTTAATAGTGTCCGGGCTTATCGGTATCATGCTCAAGGCGACGTCTTTATTAGCCACCGTTACCGAGTTAGACACCTGATTAAGTTCTATGGCTTGAGTGGTGGCATGGCAAGATACTTTGTATGTATATGTCCCGTTAGGTCCGGCCCCGCTTGTAAGGGCTTCAGCGTATAGAGAGCCAAGATAGGTCACGTCCGAGCCGTTCGTCTTTATAGGCTGGTTATGCCCGTCTCCGCCTATTGCCAGATCATGCCATGTCAAAAACTGCCAGCGATAATTGCCGTAGGTGAGGTTGAATATGGTGGTAAATACCCCTGTTGAGTCGCTACCCACCTCAAGTTCATCCCCGTGTGTAACCAGTAAATATTTAGTCGTGTCGCTCAAATACAGCCTGTGCATACCAGTTATGGCTTCGGAAGTGTCCGCTGTCCCATAAAGGTAGAGTTGGCTTCTTTTCGTCAGGTCATTAAGGGATGTCCCTATCCTGATATTCTCGGCTATCCGGGCGTATTTAGGGTTAGACGACTGGTCGGAAACTTTTGTAGCGAGGCCCCCCGAAAAATCCGAGAAGGATACTATCTTATTCTTCTGCGCTTCCTGCGCAAAGGCGATACTCGCCGAGCATATTATCAAAAGCGCGATTAAGGCGTTAAACGGTCTTTTCATTATATTTCCTTATCTCCCATATGGCAAACAGGGCTATGAATAATACCGAAAGGCTATAATGGTTAAGGCATGAGTGAAAAACCATGTTTAGCGGTATCCCTACAAGCATTAAGGCCCCACGCCTTAAAGCGTCGTAGCATATTATGGAAAGGATTACCAATATCCCCACCCCGAACTCGACAGACCTTTCAATGATATCGCTCCATGCGTCGGTGAAATATCCGAAAGTCCAGTTGTTGCTGTTGGCTATCATCGGGCCTATGTGCTTAAACGAACCCATACCGTAGCCGAAATGCTTTTGTAATATGACAGGGGTAATAGTGTTAAATATCGTCACCCTGGGCTTTAGCTTTAGGTCATACTCCCGCTTTACGATATCGGGACGATATATGGAGAACACCAGTAAATATAAAGCTATAACTATAGAAACCTTCTTTACCATTTGATATTTCCAAAATACAGCGACGGAAGATACTATCATAATCCCTATGGCGGCGAATGACCCGGAGCATATTGTCAATATCCCGGACAGGATAGCCCAGTAAAATCTGCGGCGCCATAGCAAATACGCCGATATTGTACCCATAAATACTCCAAGAGAGTAGCGATACTGGAAAAGTCCCGTCATATCGGTCTTTACCCCCCCTTGCTTAACAAGTATAGGGTCGATGCCGAGGGCTTGAAATAATACCAATATAGCGTGTATTGATACGGCCCATAACAGCCCGATGATGACATCATCTTCTTTAGCGTGGGTGAGCATGACATAAAAAAGCGCTATTCCCAAGAATATGTTAATGAACGGGTCTATCGCCACCACCTGTGCCATCCCCTTCGCCGCACATACAGATATAACGCTTATGAACAACAAGACATTCATCCACCTGTTGCTGATGAACCTGACGGGTTTTAAGTATAGAGATAAGGCAAAAAGGACAGGCACGCCCACCCTAAAGACCATACCTTGAGCTTCGTCGTTTTTCGTTCCTGGGATATATGCCACGCTTGATAGCGCCATAAACACCCTTATCGCCATGCTAAATATTTTATCCACTAAGTCTTCTTCCTGAAATATACCGGACCCATCTTATTGCCGCCGAGTTGCTTTTTCGCCCACTCCACAAACGCTCCATACTCGGCCTGCGCCATAGACGCTTCTTCGGGCTTTCCGACCTTTGCCTTCGCCCGTTTCGCCAGATACAGCACCATAGCCGGATGGAAGGGCTCTAAATGCGCCAGTTGGTTATAGGGCATGACATCAATCGCCCAATCGTTAGATACAAGCACCGAGAACACCTTTACCTTAATAGAGGCGGTATCTATCATCCTATCAAGATACAGGTATTTTCCTCGGCGATACCACTTCTTCGGCGTCCCGGCGTCCCTGCTCCTCCAGTTGGCGTCTTCAATATCAAGCTCCGCCATTGTGGTCTTTGTAAGCGCTTTGCCGTTATAAAGCACCCCGGAGCCGGGCCATGTGTCGATATCGTAGAAATTGGTAATCTTTGATGACAGGTCGTAATACTGGTCGTTTACCGCGCTATCCCACTCCGTACCGTCCTGGTCTACGATACAACGTGTTTCAGCGCAAAATTCTTTATCGCCAAGCGCGCACCAGTTGTATAGCGTAGCGTCGGTTATTACCCTTGAGGTTATCTCCGGATTTTCGTCCCTAAATTGCTGAATTATCTCACTCCTTATCATGCTGTCCCCTTACTTTACCAGCGATATTGCGCTCTTAACATACGACGACACATTGATATCCTTCGACGGCAGGACCGAAGCGATTTTGTCTATCAGCGTGGATATCACCCATCTGGTTATACCGTTGATAGGCACATTAAACTCTTTTGCCGCTATATCTATGGTATTCATGGCAATTTTTTTGCGCTCGGCGGCGGTTATCTTGTTATCTGCCATAGCCTTTTCGACCTCTGCCACGATCGCCGGGATACACTTCTGTATCTTCTTCATAGCGTCAGAAGCAAAGAAACTCAATACACCCGCTATTATACTTTTCCACCACATGACTGCCCCCTATTCTGCCGGTTTCGGCGTTACGGTTATGACTGGCTTCACTACCTTGCCAATATTTAGCGTTGAGCTATCCGCTGTCTCGCTTATGTTAGGTCGGACCGGAACTTTCGGATATTCCTCGCCCTTTATATGGGATATAGCGTCTGTTGACCTGTATAGAGTGACGCTTGAATCTTTGCACCGAATATATCCCCACGCCCCGAATACATGAATATCGGCACCTTGCGCCCGGAGCATACTACTGGATGAGTATGTACACCCTCCCACAAAACACGCAATTACTAACGCAAAACTAATCACCGCTAAATTAGTAATTTTCATCTATCGGTCTCCTCTGCTATGTGCTTTCCCACCCTGTAAGCCTGACATCTTAAACACCCGCATTTTCTTGGATGCAAGAATTTTATTATTGTTTTTAATATAAAAGTCCTCATTGTACTTAGTCTTGACGGTTTCATCTACATCCTCCCACCAGCGTTTAAATTCAAATGCTGTGTTCATTTTTTAACCGTTACCATTTTTTTAACATACTGCATATCTGTTGATATCGACGCTAATTTTATAAGTATTTCCTGATTTACTTTTGTCTGTTCATTGCATACAGCAGTTATTCTATTGTCTATATTTACATCTCGCTGTCTTCCATCTTTATCGTTTGCAATAACATTACTGGATATCATCGTAATCGCCGTAATTATTAGTGTTGACACTATCCCGGCAAGCCACAGCGCCCACTTATTTTCGCCCTTTGACTCCATAACCTCTATTTTTCCTTTCATCGTTCCAACCTCGCCCCTCAATTTATGCATGTTATCCCGGACCCTTAAAATTTCCGAAGTAACATTTAAGTCTTCATCATAAATCATTTTAAGCCTTTCTCTGTGCCATCCTTCTTTGCAATTCGAATATTGACATGGACCGTATAGGCTTATAGAATTCTTTCGCTGTCAGCGTCTTTGTTGCGTCTAAAATATTGCCGTCTTTATCTTCAATCCAAGCGTGCGGCATTTGTCTATAAGTCCCGCCCATTATTTTAAAATCAAGTCCGGGGTTTAATCCCGACTTTATCATTAGCGACGCAAGTTGATTAGTTTTATCCATGCAACAATTATCGACATATGAATAATCCTGCTGTGCTATGCGTCCCGCTATTTCGTCCCAGGTCATTTGCTGTACCCTTTGCCTATTAGTCTTTTTGCGTCTCTTGCGACAGCGTGAACGCATGAACTGTTGGCGAAGTTATATCCCATCATGGCACCTTCACTTTTTTTCTGTTTCGAGGCTTTTCTTTCTTGCGTTCAATATGGTAATTTGCGTTTCGATATTCGCTATCTCGGCCTGCTTTTCAGCCTCTATTTTTTCAGGGGATTTTTCCAAAGACTTTTCTGCGATAGGCAGGACTTTTTCAAACTGGTCAAAATCCGTACCTATAAGTCTTTCCGTTTCCCCGTTTGTTAAATATAGCACCGCCTGACGTGCGGTAAAATTGATATTTATCTCTCTGACCATATTAATTAGTCTCCTATCCTTATTGCTGTTACACTTGCGCTCAATAAGACCAAGTCCCTTACAGGGTTAGCATGGTCATCAAACCGCAAACTTATAACATCAGCGGCGGCAAGAGCGACTATTCCCTGTAGCGACATAGTGGCTGACGCACCAATGTGAGCATGGGAGTAAAGATTATCCTTACCTGTCGCTCCTATAAATATTTTCATGCCATATTCGCCAGTTGTCGCCGCTTCGGCGCTGGCATGAGCAATTATCAAGTATGTCCCCGCATAAGTCGCAACAAGTGTCCCGGCGTTGAAGGTCATACCGCTCACAAGACCCGTTGACATACCGGCGGAGGCGACATATGTATCGGGATTCACAAGGTCGATAGTCTCAAATCCAGCGTCGTTTTTGCCGTACATATTGCCGTATATCATGGGGATGTAGGCGATATCTCCGCTCTGCGCATATTTGGTTTTTCCCAAAGAGTCCTTACCGAATAATCCCGTTAGTATTGTCATATGAATACTCCCGAAAATGCACGAAGACGGTCTGATATTCTCTTGACTTCTGCGGCGGTGAGTTCTTTTGACACATAAATAAACGCCCCGTCCTTGCTTGAGGCCGAGCCGGAATTAAAGAAATTATAATTCGTGATATTCGCCGTCCCGTTCACGGTCCCAGCCATGACCCCGGCGGAATATCCGTTATCGTCTACCTGAACGCCATCCCTGTAACATTTCAGCGTATAGGCCGCCGTGCCGGAGCAGGACCCGGCGTATACATGAAATGCCCCTTGGTCTGATGTAAGGGCCGTGGCGTAATATCTGAATTTGTAGATAGTTCCGTCCAATGCGCCATATATACCAAATTGGAGTTGATCGGAATTATCAAACACCATTGTCCATTCACTCTGATTAGTGGCTACTTTAGATACAGCGCAATAGGTTATATCGGTAGGATTTACAAGCCAAATGACCGTAAACCCTGCCGTTCCCGCGGTAAAATCAGCGTTGTCAGCAACATACCAGTTAGCCCCGTCTTTTACGAAGGTTAGGTTAGGGCATAAACCCGTTACTACCGGACTTAATGTTGACGCATTAGCGGACAGGGTAAGCGTTCGAGCGTTAGGGCTTCTATCCGTTACGGATGTAGTCGCACCCGTCTGGTCGAATATCCAAAAACCCTTAATATCGGAAGTCCCAACTATCTGATTAACATCTTCGATGAGTTCGAGTTTGGCGTTGTTGACGAGATATTGAGTAGCGCAATTTGTGCCGTATATACCGCCTCCGTCATTATATGTATAAAGCGGCATATCAATAGCGGTGCCTACAACATTGGTATCCTCACGAGTAAGGTGGTATTTATCGTCCACATCTGATAATTGCCACTGGACATATTTTTCATTTGTGGCACCTGTAATCCACCCAAAATGACGCATGGCCAAATTTACACCCGACCCAAGATAGTCTGCTCCTATCTCAAATGGGTCGATGACCGCTATATTTCCAGAGCCGTCAGATCCCGAATTGAGAATCAACGCCCCGTCTGTGACAAACCATGTATTGGTGTATTGGTCTATATACCAGCGGGAATTTGTCGTATTGCGTATTACCCATAAAGAATTTGAGTCTGAACCTGCTGCGTAGGTAGTGTTCTTAAAAAATTCAAAATCACCTGTAGCGTCATCGGCATTTGTTCCGTCGAGTTTGAGGTAAAGCGCACCCCCTGAGGTCGTGGTGAGTATGTCAGCATACGCCCCTCCGTTGGAGGACAGCTTCAAAGTATTAGACGTGGAGTCGTGGTATGTCCTCGACCATCCGGCTGAAGATACTGAAGGCGCAGCCATACCCGCCCATTGGACAACCTCAGTTGAAAGGTAATCATGGCCGTCTATGGTATCTTCGCTGGCATAGGCCGCTACGGAAAAAAGTAGCAATATCGCCGTCAGTATATTCCTCATTATTTTTCAAGCTCCTTCTTGAGCTCCTCGTATTCTTTTTCAATGCCCTTGTCGTGTATTATCTTTTCCACCCTCAAGCGCTTTATTTCTACTTCCATTTCTTTGGCTTGTAGGTCGATATATCCCTGGGCAATCGCTTTTTTCTCATTCTTAAGCCGGGCCGATTCCTCGGAGTTTTTCTTCTGATCCGCGGCTATATTCACTTTTTCAGCTTCTATAATACCTCGCTCTTTAGCCAGTTCCTCGACGGTGCGGTTAGCGATATTGAATTTCGATTCGGCAATGGCGGCCTTTTCCCGGGCGTCCTTTAATATTTCCTCGCCCGCATTCTTAATCTCTTCGGCTTCCTTTGCAGCCTTTTTATATTCCGTATCCTTCTCTTCGATGGTTTCTTTCTCGCTACTTATCCGTTCGGCTTCCTTTTCCAGCGCGCGTTCCTTCTCTTTGAGGTGTTCCCTTAACTGGTCAAGCGAAGCCCTGTCGAGTGCGATAGCATTGAATTTTTCCTTCAATGCGGCTTCGCGCCTTCCCAGCTCATTCTGGCGGTCATTAAGTATGGTGTTGGTATTACTTACCAAGTCTTCGGCGTCTTTGACCGCTTTTTCCCTGTCTCCGACCTTGGCGTCAGCTTCGGCAATGAGCGACAGTTCCTTCTCTTTGGACTCCCGTATCTTCGCAAGGCTGGCGCAAATAGCGGCTTTTTCCTCCTCGATAGCCTTTACCTCGTTCCTCAATATCGCGGCCCTTTCCTTTAGGCGGATGGTAGAGTTAAAAATTTTATTGTTCTCCTCCTGGAGCCCGGCTTGCTTAAGACGCAAAGCCCGGCACTCGCTATCGAGTTTTTTGATTTCCTCATTCTTCGTTTTGATAGAGTCTGGCATTTCTCCCCCTTTAATCGAGTTCCATTGTCTTTATGACAACGTAAACGGTATTCGCAAGGTTAGCGTTAGTGCATTGCACCTTAAGCTCATCCCCGGCGGCGAAATCCTCGTCGGCATCAGGGCGATAGATGTAGCTTGACTGCGCTACAAGGCTTACCGACTTAATTACCGTGTCGTAATTAGCGCCCTGCTTGGAGTCCTTTGTTATGGTGATGGTCTCTGTAGTGTTACCGGAAAACTTGAAATGCACGCTCCCAAGCCTGAACTTTCTGCCAATGGACGTTGTATAGCTCAACGCCCCAGCATTTAAGGCTTGCGATGTGGTGATGTCCGCTTTTAAGGTGTTAGTCTTTTCCATATTACTCCTTTATGAAAGACACCACAGTCGTAGTATAAGCGCCCTGATAGAAGGTAATGGCGTTCTTTATCTTCCGGGGACGGACAAATCTTTCTCCGGCGGAGCCGCTCGAAACTTCCTTCTCTCCAATGAGCTCCTGGGCGGTAGCAATGGTTGTAGCGTCGTATACGGCGATCAGCCTCTCCGAACTTGTCTTATTGGACGGATACTGGACTACTTCATAGGCGGTCAACTTATCCACACCCGGGCGGATTACCGATGTCGATACCGTGTGCGCCGCCGGGTTCGCCGAGTTATTATTAAACGTATATGTATATTCATCTATCGCCGTCGGGTTTCCTTCGGCCCATGCGGTTGAAGCCATCACCATAATCGCCAATAAAGCAAATACTATCTTCCTCATTTTAGAGTCTCCTTATTTCGTAGTCCGTCTGTTAATGTTAAGGCCGTTATTGTAAGACATACCGCCGCCTTTGCGGGGTCATATAAAGTAAGCTGGCTCATGGAAGTAAGAGCTACCGCCATGAACAGTATGATAACAGGCCGTATCCCTATTGTCCTTAAGCTCTCCACGATAAACCACGCCAGGAATATAAGGACTATCGGCCCGAGACAATTCGCTAAATTAAGATAATCGTTATGCTTATGCACCCACCCATATTTGAAATCACCCAACGTAACCCACTTGTAATCTTGGTTCAAGTATTGGTCAAACCCTGAGCCGAAAAGTGTAGAAAAATACGCCTTGAATTTAAGAAGCCACGAAGCGTGGCTTTTGAAAAAGCCTTCCACCCACGGGGAAAGCTGGACGCCAGGGTCTACCATTTCAGCGCCTTCATACCTTGTGGGATTATGGAACATATTTATAAAAAGCTGGTATATCGCCACAGGACGGGAGCGAAATTTGAAGCACAGCCACGACCAGTTGAATATCACCGCCAGTATGCCCAAAACCGAAGCTATCATGCCCCACAAGAGCCTTTTGGCTATGAACAGGTATATGATAGTAGATAGTCCTAAAGCGACGATCATGGTGGAAGAGCCTACCCTTTGCATACCGGGTATTAAGACGATCATTCCGGCAGGGATAAAGAAATATACAAATTTAGGGTTGGTGGAATACCTTACTACCGTCAGTATGAATATGATGCCGAAAAGTATGTATATAAAACCTTCCGCCGTTAGGTATACGACCTTCCAGCTGTAGGTCACCTGTCTTGGAGACAAGACGAAAGAATGTATAAACAGCCCTAAAAATGACCATAAGGCCAATAGCATTAAAGGCTTGGAGTTGTATTCTCTTTTAGCTTTCATCCCGAAGGAAAGCATGAGCAGGAACATTGTGTAAAATACGAAGAAAAGGCTCCTGTTGGCGTTTCCTTGGATTAAGAATATGCCGAGGAACCCCGCTACCGCGAGGTCAAAGAAACTTGGAATTGGATTAAGTAATTTTTTCATGATTTAGTGATGAGCGGGGGTTTTTAGGCCCCCGCCCATCAGTTATGCTACCTACCTGCCTTTTGATACTCGACCGTCACTACTGAATACGCACCCTGAACTATAAGCAATCCATTGTAAATTTTTAATGGACGAATCCAAGTTTTTGTAGCTGTGGTATCATCATTGGACTCAAGCTCACACTCAAGGAACGCGTTTGACCAATATGACGCGTCTGCCGCGTCATATATGCCAACTACCGCTTCAGCCGAAGTGCCTGTATGGTTAATGCACTGCCCAACATCCACCTTTAGTAATTCATAGGTGGCGTCAGTCCCAACCAACGAAGTGGGGACCACCGTCATCTTAACGGTAGCCGCCGCATTGGTAATGGTCAGCTTCGTGTCATACAGGTCGGTTGAGGTATACGCCCCGAACGCGGATACAGCGAACCCCAGAAGGAGCGTCGCGCAAAGCATGAAGCAAAATATCTTTTTCATGTTGTCGCTCTCCTTTCTTAAAGTCCGGTTGAGGAGAATATGGCTCTCCAGTCGATAATATCCGCTTCAGCCATCAACCATCCCATGAAGTTGTAGGCCTGGATGTTCTTGTCTATCCAGTTATCGAAGCTGGGCCTGTGGCCATATACGAGCTTCAGGAAATTCAGCTCTTTGTATATGATGTGCCACTGGGTATCCGACCCGCCTTCTTTAGCCGATATCAACTTCCAGCATATCGGGTTATACTGGCCAGCGAAGCGGTTTATTTCGTTCTCGCTGTGGGCTACTACCTGACCCGGCCTATACTGCGCCCTGTCAGAGAATAGCCTTTCCGCGCGTCCCTTAAGGGCCGGAGGATACAGAACTATCGGATTGTCCGCTGTCATGATGGGCAGGCCCTTCATGTCATACATATTATCCGCTATCTGCTTCTCAGCCGATTCAAGGTTATCGTGCGAAAGCTCACCTTTTAACAGGTTGTCGTAAGTGATACCTGTTTCCACCCTGTTCTTCGGATGAGACGTAGACGCCGTATACTGTCCGTCCGGACCCGCTACGGAGAACACGTTATATATGCTCGCCGCGCAAAGCCTTTCCACCTTCACCCTGCCACCCGCTCCTATCTGCTGGGCGGTCGTTACCTTCGACTTCAGGACTGCGTATTCCTCCTGGTCGTTTGCCTCAAAAGGAACCTGTATTTTCTTCCAGTACTTCAACGGCTCGATGGTGTTTGGATATCCTAAAATGAGATCCTCATACCCGCCGCTTGAAAGTTCTGTCGCCAGTTCCCACTCCCCTGTACCGCTTATGCCGTCGGTCTTGTACTCCTTAGTTTTGTCGTCAATGACGTCAAATATCTGCGGAGCCACCTGTTTATCCTCGGCAAAGCCCATGACCATGAACTCGTCATAGATGGGAGTGAAGAGCTCCGACAATGCCGCTCTTGTATTAGCCATGATTCACTCCTTTCTATGCGTTGATACGGAAATGCCCTATGGCATAGCCGTATGTGTTGCCATCAACCGCTTCGGCTGAATCGTCAAAATCTTCGATCCAGAAGCCGAGAGCTGAGGCTGTTATGGTCGTGTCAGTTAGATCTACGTCGTCGTTGGCCTCAAGGTCAACGCAAGTGCCTACTTCGGCCCTTGTGATAACTGATTTTCCCGCCGCCGGAACTGCGACCGGCACCGAGAACTTCGTCTTTGAATCTATCGGGATGACCTTCACGCTGATAGCCCCTGCCGCGCCTGAGGAATTGTCAGCATCTTCTGCCGCAATGCCGAAGCAGGCTACCTGGGCCGCCGTAGCGGTGTTCGTGGCATAACCAGAGCTCGGGATGATATAATCACCCTTCACTATGGTAACGCTGGCCGCTACTGGCAGGCTCAATAAGCCCTCTGCCGGGACTGGATTAAGCGCAAGGAATCCATTGGCTTGATGCACGCTCAACTTCATATCCTTCTCCTTACCCATTTGGGTTGTTCAAACTAATTTTCACCTCGGAAGGGACGTCATCATGTGACCTTTCGTAATGCGTCCAACCGCAATTAGGGCAAGGGTTAGGGCGTTCGTCGCCGTTTTTATAGGGTATGTCTGCCTTACATAGGCCGCACTTATAAAAACGTAACTTACGATCTGTATTCTTATCTAAGCCCACTCTGTCTCACCTTTATCCTGGCGGCTAAACGCTTCGGGTCTAAATTGACTTCCCTGGCGAGTTTTTCCGCTTCCTTGGACAGGACATCATTATCTTTGGGCGAAGCGTGGCGGGTTGAGCCGATATCATCATCTATACCTTTAAGGCGTTCGATCTCGGCATCCTTCTCGGCGATAAGCCTTTTAAGCTCAGCGACCTCGTCGGTGCTCTTTCCGATGCCTTTGCCTTTAGATGAGCGCTTTTCCATTTCGGCGACAATAAGCTCGGGGCCGTCCTCGGCGAGCATATACTTGTCCGGATTTTCGTGGTAAATATCCAGGCAAAGTTTATATGTAGGATTTTCGGCGCAGATGATCTTTAGCGTCTCATCCTTCGACTTACCCTGTGCCTTAAGTTCGTCCCTTCGCTTGGCTATGTTGAGTTCCGGGTATTTTTCGAATGTCCTGGCGGCTGATACCTCTTGCTTGGTAAGTATGGCTTCGGCCTTGGTCGTATGTTCGATATTGCGCGAAAGTTCCCTTTCTTCCTCAACACGCCTTAATGTGCGCTTTGATATCCACTCCTGGGCCCCTTCGTAATCCTCAAGGACCCACTCGTCCAGCTCCTCTTTTGACATTTCGCGGCGTTCCTCGCGAGGCCTGTCCGCATCCTCGGCAAGGTATGACTCTCTCCGCTTCGTCATTTCATCCCTGACTTTTTTCCTTGCTACATCCTGAGGCGTCATGGAGAGTCTGGCTTTTATCTCGGCAAGTTCGGCCCGGGCCGCTTCTTTCTCGGCCCTGGTAGCGTCCCTGTCGGCTTCAAGCTCTTTTACCTTCGCGGTCAATTCGTCAAACCGCTTCTGGACATTGGACTTCTTGGACTTATCATCCTCAACGGCCTTGACCTTCATTATCTCGGCCTTGCGGGACTTTTCGTCCTCAGTTAAATCCTTTTCGTCCTTAGATAAAATATCCTCGTCCTTCTGCGCCTGTGCTTCAAGATCCTCCGGGGCTTTAGGTTCGTCCCCTTTCGGCTCCTCCTTCTTCGGCTCTTCGGTCTTTGGGGTCTCCGCTGATGGGGCGGGAGCGGCGCCTTTTGGTTCCGCTGGCTTCCGGGCGGCATTGATCGCTTTAGCTTTCGCCAGCAATTCCGCCGCGTCTTTTTCTATATCCGGCATATCATCTCCTGTCATGCTTGATCGTAGGGTCAAGCAAGAAACCCCTATTGCTTAGTCGACCTTCTTCGGTCGTCCTCTTTTTACCTGTGGTTCTGCTTCCAGTGCTTCTTCTTCCTCGACTTCTGTATTGTCCGATACCGGGGCTCCCTCGCGCTCTTGGCGCTTACGGGCTATATGCGCCCTGGCTTCGGCTTCCTCTTCCTTCTTAAGCCTCTGTTTGGCTATGAACTCGTCCTTTGACAAAAGAGCGTTCTCCGGGTCATATGGTTGCCTGACTACCGGGGGTAGCGCGTCCTTAGTCTTCTTGGCCGCCATCTGCGCCAATTTTGCTTTTACGATGGCCTGTCTCTCTTCCGGGCTAAATCCCATCCTTCTCCTCCTCTAGTTTTTTGGTCTGGCAACTTGCCAGTCTCTGTATGGCAAGAAGCTCCGCGGCTCTTGCGTGAAAATCTTTTGCCTTTTCGAAATTACCCGCCCCTATTTGTATGAAGGCCTGGTCTTTAAGGTAATCCCTCCTGTCGTTGAGTAGACCCATAAACTCCCGCCACTCGTCACTTGTGATGAACTTTCTCCAGCGTTCAAGGCGGAATAGGTTGCTACTTTCAAGCGGCTCCACTATCTCTTTCATATGCCCATCCCCGGGCTGACTTGCCCTTCTTCCGGAGTAGCCATAGGAGCGGGGCCGGGCGCGGGGGCCGGACCAGCACCAGGCGCGGATTGAGAGCCGCCCATGCCGGGACCGGCCATGATTGCCCTCTGTGCCATCTGGCTTGCCATTTGTTCCTCTTGCACGGTCTTGACGAACTCGGCATAACCTATTTCAAGGTCAAATATCAACTGGTCGAGGTTCGGACGGTATTCCTCATCGAGGTTCGAGTAGTCGTCCGCTTTCTTTTTGTATAGCCCGGCAAGGACCTCCGGGATGTTCCATGTCTTCTCTATCTCGATGACTTCTCCGTTACGGAGCCTCTGCCATATCATGTCCACTTCTTTTCCCGTTCCGAGCTCCGGCTTAGGCTCAGGCGGTAGATACATCTCAGGGGCCGCAAAGCCCTGTTTCTTAAGGAAGTCCCGCGTAAGCCTCCAGTTACCCCTTGGGTTCATCTGGGGGCTAAACCATATTGAGCTTTGAGCTGTCTGATAGGCTAAGGTGTAGACCTGCTTCTCATATGCTTTTGAGCCGGCTATCATGTCCGGAGCCATCCTGACATCGGCCCGGTATCTGATGGTCTCTACCGAGAAATTGCCCGGGAACAGCCGCTTGCCGTCCTCTCCGAGAACTCGCTCTCCGAGGTTGTCGGGTATATGCTCTTGGTAGATATTGAGGGCCATTGTAATAGCCTCACAAATCTCGTCCTGCGTGGTGTTGACATACACGCCGAAGCGGGTTTCGGAGTTCTGCTGTACGATAGCATCCCTCGTAGCCGTGCCTGACTGGTTGCGGTAGTTCGAGGCGAAATAATTAGCCGCGCCCGTGCGCTTCTCGATGACCTCAAAGAGTATGCGGAAATCGCTCTCGGCCCAGGACATAGAGCGCTGAATATTGGGGAAATAATGCTCTTCCGAAGGGTTACCCTCTGTCGGATAGGACACGCCCGGCTCAAGGTCATAGGCGTTCTGTGTATATCCTTCCCCTGACTTATGAAATCCGAAAGGACAATTAGTTACATATTGGAAGTCGGCCTTCTGGTTCCAGGTCTCATTCAAAGCGTTGATGGGATCTTCAATAAGTATGAATAGCGGATTGCCCCTTATCTGGCCCACTATCCTGTCAAACGGGCCGCCTACGAACGGGTATTTTCCGTCTTTACGTATCTTCCTTAAGGGCTTACCTGCAAGTAGCGTCCGGGTGTTATATTCGACGTAAAAGCGGTACTTTTCGCGCTTTCCGTTCTTGGTGTAGTAGCCATACCATTTGTAAACGTCTATGGGTAATGCCCTGAATTCGCCGTCTACAACGTCCTCAAGGCTTAAGTGCTCGCCCTTAAGATTTTCAATATCGTCCTTTATGTCGTGGGCGGCGTTCTTCATGGCGAGGACGCTCTTGGCGTTTATATTGATAAATTTTCCGCTCTTGCCGTAGTCAAGCAGGTTGTCTCCAGTTAGGTGTATTATCCTGATGATGTGGGGAAGTTTCTGTATATCGTCGCCGTAGCGCGGCATGAGGATATCATCGAGGTTGTCAATATTCTCCATGACAGCCTTCTCAAAGCGCTTCTTTTCGGTCTTGGTCTTGTAGCCTGTGACCTTGCCTGTCTGTTTGTCGAATATTGGGATATCCCGGTCTATCCACTCATACCAGACGGAGCGGTATATCTCGAATACGGCGAAGCCCTGGTCTACCTTGTTACGGATGTAGTCATAGGCCTCGTTGTAAGCGTTTAGCTCATTACGACTAACCATCCACTTAGTGAAACGCTCTAAAGCGTCTTTATTGTCGAGGTCGTTCTCCTCGGTAGCGATGGCGTGTATTGAGTCGGGATTCCAACAGGTCGCCATGAGCGTAGCATGGTAGCTGTCGGCGATCGCCGGAGCTATGCCGAGGTTCCTGTCGGACTGCCATCCCTTCTTCGTTATACCTTCGAGTCGTGACGGCTTCTCGGCGTGCTTGTGGTTGAGCGCCTTCTTGAGGACATTCTCTGTCCATTTCCCCTGGACTTCCGTATCCGAGTCGATGTCGGAGCATACCATATCGACGATTTTCTTCTGCTCTTCCGGAGAAAAGCTGTCTGTAGTATCGTCGTATTGTTTCTCTTTTGGGTCGTTCATTATTCCATCCAGGTTTGGGAATTCTGGTTGACTTCCTTTTTCTTCGGCGAGTCTTTAATCTCTACCGAAATTACGTCAAAGCCTACGGACTTACGGCCGTTCTTGCCCTCATGAATATCCTTTGACGTGAGCTTTACTCTGGCTGTTACCTCCGAGCCCAATGCCAGTTTCAATAGCTCATCCGGCGCGTCTTCATATATCGAGAATGAGGGGTATACTTCTTTCGACATAAGCGAGGCCTCTTCTGGGCTTGATTTTCTTATCTTCCTTTTTAGGCTTATCTCTTTCATGCGCCATACTCCTTCTTGATTTCGCTTCTGGCCTTCGACCTTGACGGGGTCTTTTCGGCTGTCTTGACCTCTCCTGACACGCCCGGGCCGCCGCCCTTGGGATAGCAGATATGAATATATTTTCCGCCCTTCAAATTCTTTGTTATTACCTTGCCCCCGGCGGCGACGCAGTCTTCAAATTTCTTCGGCATTTCTTACCTCCTGAACATACCTTTTCTCACGGCGTTTATAATACCGCCCTTTGGCGGTGTCACTACCTGGCTTTGCTTGTTGCGCAGGTCATTCTCCATGATGGTCTTAAAGAGCGCGATATCGCACTCGCCCCTTGCCATGATCGCTTCAGCCCTGTTTATCGGTTTACAAAGCATCGCCGGACCTTGCGGCGAACGGACGATACAGATGACGATTTCCGAAATGTCGATAAAGTTGTCCGGGTTCTCGGCGAACAACTCCGCCTTACTTTTTGGCTGTGGCTGTTCTTGTCCAGCCTTCGCTTCTTCGCTCATTGGCGCTTCCTTCTCTTTGGTGTTCACATTCCCCTGTATTCCTATGAGGACAGGTTTCCTCGATAATATGGTTTACGCGCCCTTTCGGGGCGTGTGGCTGTCTAAGGCAATAGAACGCTGTACAATACATCAGTAAACCCGCTCGGCTGTCGGGGCGACTCTGGGCATATTCGACAGGCTCTTGTGTCTCGGGTTGGACATCCAGAAGTATCTTGAAAGGTCGCAGAAGTCCTTGTATTTCTCATTTACGGCGACCTTGTCCTTCACATCCCCGTCCCCGGCGACGATATCTTTACGGCTATATCGCAGGTGATGGCGGATAGAGTTCTCGCAATTGTCGGCGAAGAACATCCTCGGCTGGACTACTATCTCGTTATCCTTTTTCGCATAATGGAGCATTTCCCTGACCTTGAGATGCCCGGCTTCAAGCGCGTCTATGCCATCGGCAAACTTATATCCTCGTTTCTTAAGCTCCTCTTTCGGGGTGGTCTTTGATTGACCTCCCTGACGCTCGGCAAGTTGCATGGTCTTGTTGCCGAAGTTCGGGTCGAGTATGCGCTTGTAAACATGGTCACAGCCGAGAGCGTATAGCGCCTCTTCCTTCTCTTTTATGACCCGGGCGTAATCGTCGTATGTCTTGTCGTCGTAGGTCATGTCGTTAAAGTTGCGGCTTGGGTATTCGTCTATGACATAAGCCGTCCCGGTGCGGTGTAGCGCTATCCACGCCATAGCCCAGGGCTTCCTGTCGTGAGGGTCAAGAATATGGAATAGGGTGCAATCGGACAGGTTAGGCACGTCCTCAAACGGTATGACATGGACGCTCCTATTCATCGCCATATAGATACGGCCCGAGAGGTTAATAGGCACGCCGTAGATACGGGCCATTATCTCGTCATTAGGCATGAGCAATATTTCCTCATTTACCCTGGACTGGTTTATATGCGGATTTTGTGTGGTCCAGAGCATATAGAAACTCATCTCGCCCTTTTTGATGTGCCGGGGCAGTTCCTTCCCGACATGGGCGGCGTATTCGCTTTCAACTACTTCGTGGTCTTCATAGATATCCGCTATCAGATCTGTAACTCCCTTTAGGCTTGTCATGGTCAGTATCATCTCGCCGTTACGGTCTAACAGCCTCATGCGCTCTTCTTTGTAAATGTCATACGGCGGTTCCTCGTCGTTCCAAATACCGTCGACATCGTCTGAGGCAAAAGACTCTCGACCCTGATCGTAAG